>ERZ1030949.17-NODE-17-length-118103-cov-17.161621_pt1 | contig 118103 bp, 72 predicted proteins | sample MGYA00517297_ERZ1030949 | MGnify/ENA primary metagenome ERZ1030949 (study PRJEB33718, sample SAMN03159698) | human skin metagenome | collected 2014-05-20 | study: EMG produced TPA metagenomics assembly of the PRJNA266117 data set (Human skin bacterial metagenome...
GGTTTCTCCTCAGATGGTTTTGCAAAAGAGAAGGCCGACTCCTTTGGTTTCTCCTCTGTCGGCTTACTGAAAGAGAATGCCGACTCCTTTGGCTTCTCCTCAGATGGTTTTGCAAAAGAGAATGCCGACTCTTTTGGTTTCTCCTCAGATGGTTTTGCAAAAAAGAAGGCCGAGTCCTTTGGTTTCTCCTCAGATGGTTTTACAAAAGAGAACGCCAACTCTTTCGGTTTCTCCTCAGATGGTTTTGCAAAAGAGAAGGCCGACTCCTTTGGCTTCTCCTCAGATGGCTTACTGAAAGAGAAGGCGGACTCTTTTGGCTTCTCCTCAGTCGGCTTACTGAAAGAGAAGGCGGACTCTTTTGGCTTCTCCTCAGTCGGCTTAATGAACGAGAAGGCCGAGTCCTTTGGTTTCTCCTCTGTTGGCTTACTGAAAGAGAAGGCCGAGTCCTTTGGCTTCTCCTCAGATGGTTTTGCAAAAGAGAAGGCCGACTCCTTTGGCCTCTCTTCAGATGGCTTGGCTAGAGTGGACGGACTTGCCTCCGGCTTATTAGCAGCCACCTTGGTAGGCGAGATTCCTGTTTCTTTGATCCCTTTGCATGTTTCATCAAACGAAGAGAGTTGATTCTCTTGCTTGCCTTTAAATGATTCAAAGATGACTTTGTCTGCTTGCTCAGACTTTTGTCCGGTAGGGGTATCGTGGGTAAAGGCAAAATTTCTTTCATGAGCTTCATCTTGTTTCGTGTCAACAGTTGCAGACTCCGAGTTTTCAAAGTTCTGACCTTCAGCTTTTTCAAGATCGTCTGAATCATTCTGTGCTGGTTTGTTTGATGACTCTGATAAGGCACTAGTTGTAGTTTTCAAAGATGCAGAGCTTTGGTTTATTTCAGATGGATCTTTCGCTTGGTGAGAGGGGTTTAGATTCGCCGACTGTTGGGTGCTCATTGGCGTGCTCGATTTGGACAACATGTCGCTCAAACCACCAAACGAAAATGTTGCGTCTTTCGGTGCGTCCTCATTCACAGGCTCCTCACTTTTAGGCAGAGTCTTTGGTGCTGGTGTGACAGATGCAAAGGCTGGCTTGCCAGTGTCGAAACTTCCACCTGAACCGAATACAGAACCTTGCGAAGAGACAGATCCAAATGCATTTTGCTTATTTGATAGTGCGCTGAACGCCGTTGAGCCAAATCCTGAGGTTGAGCCCTGCTGGCTAAACTGCCCAAACGCCGAATTCGTACCAGTCATTGGCTTCTGTGCGCGAGCAAATGTCGAAGCAGTACCAAATGTCGGTTTCTCCAACTGTCCAAATGCAGAAATAGATCCGAATGCAGGTTCGGAGGATTGACCTGATGCCAGCCCAGACGAAGGCTGTATCGACTGACCGGATGCAGACGTTTGCTTTTGCCCGAGAGCATCTCGGCCACCAAATGTAGCAGCGCCACTCGCACCAAATTTGCTAAAGGCACTACCATTAGAGAAAGTTGACCCAAATGAGCTGGGTTGCCCAAATGTTGATGTTGAGCCAAAAGCAGGTTGTGACACAGCACCAAAGGCTGATGTTGATCCGAAAGTTGGCGTTATGTTCGGGGCTGTGCAGCCATGAACAGACTCGGCAAAAGCTGGCGGTATAAATGCAGGTGCTTTTGTTGAAGCATTGGAAGAATGAGGAACAACGGCTTGTCCGGTAATCATACCAGGATAAGGTTTGTCGGTTTCTGTGTAAATCACATGATATCCAAGAAGGACGCCATCGTTAGTGTAAATGTATAAAATCGGAGTCGCCGGTAATGTTGCAGAGGGATCTTCGCCCTTTTCAGCCGCATTCGGATCTGAGACTGGGTCTTCAGCCGTTAAATCAAGGGCGAGTGCCACGGGCGAAGAATCACAAAATTCATCTCCGGACAAGAAGGGCAATACAGGGCGTGACGTTTCTTCAAGAACTAGTGCTTTCCATCCATTTTTGAACCCTAAAACGCCCACATCCGTACTGGCTGAGCATGTCATGAATACGAAATGTTTCATAGGTGACCAGTCGCGAAGCATGCATGTGTAGCGATATCCCCATCGAGTCCTATCGCCGAAGGGTGGGGACACGTCGTAAGGAAATGCTGCAAAAGTGAGTGAATTGGATTTGGGATCCCGATGTAGCACATAAACTTCGTTCTCATGGATGGGTTCCGGCTCGGGTGTGGATGAACACGTATTGTAAGTGATCAGGAAGACATGATTCTCGAGCCATTGAACGTCTTCGACGTACACAGGTCGATCGCTCTCTGGTGGGGGCAGCACAGCCTTGACATCTCCCTCTGGTGTATATTGGATTATCTCACCCGTTTTAACTCCAATTACAAGCTGTTTGCCTCGAGCAGACCAGCTAACTGATGTCACGTTCTGTGCGGGCAATGCATTCACCCATTCAGCTTTCAACAAGTCGAGCATATGCGCACTCCCATTTTCATGCGATAAAAGGTCCATACCGTAGACAATGGCACATAAAACGCTCTTATCACCGGGGTTGGGGGCCATCATATGAACACGAGAAGCATCATTGCGAGGCGGTGCAACGGTCCGTGGAGCTGGGGGGGATGATCGTAAAGACAAGGTATCCCAAATCAAAATAAAACCATGACTCGTAGCGGCAATGAGCAAAGAGTCGGAATTACCAAACATAACAAAGAGCACGTCGCCCGTGCCAGGCTGTCGAGGGAGTGTGCAAAGGACAGGCGGAGATGGGGACGCATTGCGTTCTGCTTGAATAAAAGTATTCCGCAAAGCATTTAAATCATATATGTTGATACCACTGCGCGTAGAAGCCGCTGCAAGTCGCTGGGAAGAGGCAACACAAAACATGTTGGTAGGCACGGATGTTGAGCTACTACCATCACCGGTCAAAGGCTCAGAAAGGCGTATGTTGACGTCCTTTGAAAGCTGGCGAAGGCACAAATACGGCGCAGACTCTTCGCCAGCCTCTTCGCGGTGTATGTCCATCACGCTTCAATCGCTGTCGTCTGCTGCAGCGTCGGAGTCAGCTCAGTGTCTCGACGCTGTTGGCACGCCGAGCAACACATCGGAATAACACGTGACTGGTCACTCGATCCGCCATCGAAAATAGGAATCCAGCCTGCAGCTCGCTTCCTGTTATGCACGCTACATGAATTCAGGTATTTAGCTCAGATAGAGAGTTGGGACGCATACGCATCCATTGCATACGAGGACCGCTGGGTGCAAACTTGCTTACGCGGAATCCATAGATGCGCGGTATGTATATGCCAGTTTGTGGTATCTTCCGCCCAAGGCGATCAACAGAGAGCGTTTTGATATCATTGGTTGCAGGAGAGGGGTAGGGAGAGTGTGATTCATCCATGGGTGTACCTGTTTCATTGTGTGAGTCTTGTGCTGGTGGCTCAGGCGGAGCCAGGATCGATGGTGCCAAATCCCGATAGGAGAGGAGTAAGAGATGGGGGAATGTCGTCCCGAAAAAGGCACCATCAATGCCGTGGAAACGGCTACTGGGTGGCGTGTAAATGTCGAGACAATTGGGGCAAAACAGCTTGACAGTATCAAGACCGGGCAAATCTGAACGGCCGCATGGCAGGGTGAACTGTGAGTTACAAAATATGCGGGGGCATATGCCAAAGTGACCCTGCTCGAACTTTTCCACCATTTGCTGCATGCCCTGACGCGTGATAATATATCGCTGGTGAATAAGTCCATACAAAAGCTCCGCAGAAGACTCGACGATGGATATATCAGGAATCTTTAAAGAGTCCTGAGGCTCAATGTCGAGAATCATTTCCAGCGCTTCTCTGTAAAACGGAACCAGGAAGTTGAGGCCAGTTAAATTAAATTCATCTTCAATGAACTCCTCGGCCACCTCAGCAAAGTACTGGTGTCCCGCAAGAGAACAAAACCATGATATCCATGTAAGCCCCTCCGTTCCACTTTCGGACGGTGTCTCTGACTCATACACGCCCTCTTCGTCCCCCATCTCACTCAATTCATCCATCTTCCCGCTGTTACTTAGGCTCATAGCCCTAGATACTTTTTCAGCTTCAGGCACGGCTTCTGAAGCCATGTTATGCGAGGACGGTATGTCCGTCGTCATGGTACAACGCACCGAGTGGGGCTGCTGCAAATCGAGATGGCCCTGGTAAGAACTTGGGCAGACGTTTAGGTATTTCGGCCGATGAAGACATTTCCGACTCACGGGGCCCGAGCGTAGGGTATCTGCACGGGCGCAGAGCGTATATAGAACGTGTGGTATCAGAGCTACGGGGCTGCGTCGCCCAGGTCACATTGAAGACTAGGGCTTGCAAACTGGAAAAAAAAGGCGATTCACGCTATGGTGAATCGAGGGAAATAGCTGGAGGATTCGAATCTGGCTCCACAGGCTGAGAGAGCGGTGAACGCAGATGCTGCGTTCGCAGAGGAAAAGATCCTGGCGGACTCAACTGCGACTTCAGCGCCGGTGATGTGATGCGTTGCAGCGTGGTATTAGTTGCTGAGAAATGCAGCGGCGACACGGTAGCGGTCGGGGTCGAGCCGCGATGTTGCAAAGCAGGCTGCTCTGGCGGCACAGGACCCTGTGTTGACGTCAAAGATTCACCATGCAGCTCGGTAGGAGCAGCTAAAGTTGGTGCTTTATCGGGCGTGGAGGGGAAATCACAATGACGACATACAAAGGTAGTGTCATCCCAATTACGTGGTTGCACATTGTGTCGCCGGTCTTCTTCTTCCCAACAAGTCGCGTGTTGCCAATTGCTGCACTTTTCACAGGCCACCACAGGTCGTGACTCGACTGGGTTCATTTCATCCATCTGACAAATTTCACAACGAAGGCGCCATGTATCCACAGCTTTTCTCGTTTCTTCTTGGGCTATACGTTCTTGCATCATGCGCTCCCGCGCAAGCAGCCGTTCCCCACGCTCACGAAGTCGGTCCTCGCGACTTTTCTGTGTCTGTTGCTCGGCAGCTTCGCGCATAACTCGTTCACGCTCAGCTTGAGCTGCTGCTGCTGCACGTGCTCTCTGTTCACGAAGTTCTGCTTCTTCCCGTTCGCGCTGCTCACGCTCGCTATCCCGTAGTGCAATGCGGCTACTGCGCTTGCGATTAGAAAGCGCTGCTTCGATGGCGAGTTTCTTCTCCTCTGCATGGATTACCTCAAGGATCGGGGGCAATATCTCCTTGCTAATGTAGTTATACATATTCCGTTCATCTGGGTGTTTTGACTTTGCAAAACGGTCCACAAAAGCTTGCCATTCATGACGAGTAATGCAAATCGTTTCGAATTCAAACCATGGCTCGTGCGTCTCCTTCATGTTGCCCTCATCATCATCATCATCGTCATCGGGAGGTGGCGACAATTCCGAGTCTGAGTCGAACAAATCCTGGGGGCCGATAGAATCCTTTTTGATACCACTAAGCCTAGATGAACGCCGGCCAGCAGGCGGTGGTGGTGGCGGCATTGACCGAGCCTTTTTTGAAGTGGATGTATTTTTCGTGGGATGTGCGCGTTTTGGTTTACTTCTTTTTGATCGTTGAATCGGCAATCGTTGAATCCAGAGACGGTTATCATCAAAAAGCCAGTACGTGTTGCCATGTCTATCCCATCCCACTGGCATTACACGCCACGTCACTGCCTCCTCTTCAGAGTCGTTTTTTGCTCGGAGCCTCTCGGGTATTTCAAGTTGCCATTCACATAAACTGTGCAAGCAAGTCAATTTGTTCAATATATCGAGCGTGTCCCAAGATACGGGGTTATCTAATGTGCCAAGTGGCGCCGGGTCAGACGATGATGCGCGGATACTCCATTCGAATCGGAACGCGTCTTCCCAATCACTTTCACTACTGCGTCAGCACGAATGCCTCTATACATACGTAAGACGACGATTTTGTGTCAAAAAACAGAGTAAGCGTGTACAAAGCCACGAAATATAGCCCTTCTGCCCTAGGTCTAGCGCCGTTTCAAGACGCTGATATTAGAACATGTGCTTAACGACGAGCGACGTACCTGCGTATGGAATCCGTCCAATGCGAGTGCCACATCAAAAGTAAACAGAAATTGACATATGGCCGCAAATTTCCAAGAGCGACGCACAGCCAGGACCGTTGCACTCGGGACATCTACCGCCATGACGCGACGGTCACAATAGTAGCTGTGCAACTAATCCCAAGCGACGCGCGACCTTGGCCCTGAGTCACGTGACACAGAACAGGCAGGTGCTCGGTGTCTGAGCAAACCACATGCGGCTCCGAGAACCGGTAGAGATGACGACGATGATGCTTCATAGTTACATTACGGTGCATTGTACCCTATCATATGCAGTGTTCGATCCTCATCAAATGTACAAGCAGCGGGAGCTGGGCGCGGTGGTTGCAAGCACCGTGACGTGAGGCCTCGAGCGAACTATCCTAAAGGAACTCTAATACAATCTTTTTTGTAATATTAACAGCACTGCATATGTTTGGTTTTTTGCTGAAAGGGCTATCTCTCAACGGTCGCCAGTGCAACGTGTAGGTCAATGTCTTGGCAATCCATTGGACAGTGCGTATGTGGAGGTAAAGCCAAATGCAGGGTGGGACTCGAAAGCATCGGAGTTCCAATCCACCGTGAAGACAGGTCGTGGATTGTGGTCACTTCGACATTGTAGTTCACGGTCGTACAACATGAGTGGCACAATGGACAAATTACCTCACAGGGTAGAGGAGACGGTTTTGAAGCAAACATTCTGGATTGATCCCGCGTACAAAGTGACCAAGGGACTGGGTCAAGGGGCGTACGGCTCTGTCGCTTCAGCTGTGCACATTGCTTCTGGTGAAAGCATTGCTATTAAGAAAGTCTCAAATGTATTCACTAAAAGGATCTTAACAAAGAGAGCTCTACGAGAGCTCAAGCTACTCAGGCATTTCCGTGGTCATAAGAACATTACGTGTTTGTATGACTTGGACATTACGAATCCGTCTGCCTTTAACGAGGTGTACTTGTATGAAGAGCTTATGGAGGCTGATCTCCATGCTATTATCCGTTCTGGACAGCCCCTGACGGACGCTCATTTCCAGAGCTTCATATATCAGACCCTTTGTGGTCTAAAGTACATCCACAGTGCCAACGTGCTGCACCGTGACCTAAAACCTGGTAACCTACTTGTCAATGCAGACTGTGAGCTTAAAATCTGCGATTTCGGTCTTGCTCGTGGCTTTGATCCGGATCAAAACACGGTCATGTCTGGTCAGCAGGAATTCATGACAGAATATGTCGCCACGCGTTGGTATCGTGCACCTGAAATTATGCTCTCTCATCAGAATTACAATACAGCTATTGACCTTTGGTCCGTCGGATGCATTCTTGCTGAATTACTAGGACGTCGCCCCATTTTCAAGGGTAGTGATTATGTGGATCAGCTGAACCAAATTCTGTATTATATCGGCACTCCATCAGAGACCATGTTGCGTCGCGTTGCAAGTCCGCGCGCGCAGCAGTATATTCGTTCGCTGCCCTTCAAAGCACCCGTACCTTTTGAGCAGTTGTACCCTCAGGCCACGCCACTTGCGATCGACATGCTGCGTCGTCTTCTTTCATTCGACCCTTCGCAGCGTATCACGTGTGACGAGGCTTTGGAGCACCCGTATTTGGCAGTGTGGCACGATCCGAACGATGAGCCTGTTTGTGCTAACAAGTTTGATTTTAGCTTTGAACAGGTGGATGACATTGAAGGTATGAAGAAACTCATTCTCCAGGAAGTCATCAGTTTCCGCCGCGAAGTTCGGATCCAGGCACAGCAGCGACAGGCCATACTCATGCAGCAACAGCAACAGCAGCAGCAAATGTTGCAGCAGCATCAGCCTTCTCAGGTGGCTTCCACGGCTATGGCTGCCCAGCAAAGCGCCCAAGCCACGCGTCGTCGCGATGAGCATTTTCCAACGTCGCCACGCGACGTAGTCCAACGGTCCGCTGGCGATCACCACACATACAATATTCTTGGCGAGCCCATGAGCTCAGATGGCACCCCCAAAGATGCTGGTGACGTTGCTGTGGCTGAGAGCGACGCGATTATGGATCCTTACGGTACGTACATTGACACTTACCCATATCAGATGCCTTCAACAGCCAGATCGGGCCAAAGTAGAGCGCATAGGCGTTTTTTTTTTCACGCTTCCATCTAATTAGGTTTGATAAAATCTTTGCTTAGATCCACTCCCTTTAGATGTGTGTTTTGAAGCTTGAACTTGCGAGGTGCAGAGCCGCGTTTGCCTTTCTTCCCGCGCTGGGCTGCAGTAGATGGTGTGTTCGCTTGGGGCACAGTTTCTAGCGTTGAAGTGGCACTCAGTCCCTCACTCTCAAGGTCCGAGGCCAGGTCCACCACATTAGGCGCCGGAAGACTATGCCACAGTTGCTTGAATTCATCGTCAATAGGCTTTACAATATCTCCTTGAATCGGATTCCAGAAGACATGGCGAATCGAGCCATCACGCTTTCCACGTAATACGAGCACTTGCCGATTCTCGACAGGCTTTTCGTTCACGAGCTCCTCAACAGCTTCACGGGCAGGAGGGTATGATTCACGAAGCTCGGAAATGCGCATGCCTGCTGCGGACGATTCTGGCGTGAGTGCGAATGGATGGTAGTATTTTTGGCGAAGAAGCGCAATGATGTCAGCCGACGAATGCACTTCGTAGTCTGGTTTGTAGCTCCAAAGATCCGTTTTTTCATCGTAACGAACCTTGGGATGTTGCTTGAACCGCTGAAATAGTGAGCTGTTTTGATCTAAAAGAGCATTAAGACCATGCACAAGTGCGAAATCTTCGATTCGCACGGGATGTGTCGTGCGCTGATGTGAGAAACAGGATAACCAACCTTGAGTGCATCGATGGCAGCCACAAGCTGCGTGTTTTCATGTTGACCCACGCCGGTATTGGTCGGCTGACTGTACACTTCACCCTCAGCTAGTGCAAGATTCCTATTTGTGAGTACTTATGCGGCGTACGTGGACATCAGGCAATATAATAGAAAGCGCGGAGGCCAAGAGGAAGTGGCTTCTACGTGTTGGTGTCAACCTCCACTACGTCAAGCGCCTCAGCTGTTGGCATCCCAGGGCGCATCATGTGCTCCGTAGGGCAGAGCGGGGCGCTGGTACAAAATTGCATCCCATGCATCCTTATGTGAAAGAGGGAGCACTACGCCCAATTCCCAGTTGCTAAGAGACTGTGTTGGATGCTCAGGTGTACCTGACACTGTGCCCCATGCGGCACGTGTGAAGTTATGACTTCCAAGGTACACGTATCCGTTAGAATGTGTATCATTCGTAACGAGAATACTTTTTGCATGTATCAGTAAATGACCACGCTCAGACACAGGCTGCGCAAAAAGCTCTCGAAGCTGCCGCTTGTGAAAGTCGTCCGGTTTCCCAAAGAAGCATCCACCACCTTTGCGGCCTTCCACACTCTTATGTTCGACGTAGGACTGCGTCGGGAACAAAATTTGAATTGGTGGCCAGTCCTGAATACCGACAGCTTGTACGAATTCAGGAGATGGATTATCTGTGCGCTTCGATGTGAGCGGCAGAATCGATGTTGGGTGGCCACAAGCAAGAAGGTAGAATTGCTCGAGCCAGCGGCGGTCGTAGGACGCAAGAGATGATCCTTGAGCCTCCATGCGAAGTGAGGGTTCTATCGTAGGGCACAAAGTACGAGCCACATGGCCTAAACGACTAAGACCCGCTTCCTCCATGTTAGACCATCCGCGTGCGACGGATTGTATCGGCCAGCTCGCCACAATATGAGCGCGTGCTCCTTGAAACGAGTATTCACGAAGTTTCTGCACGGCGGCATGATTTTGGGGTATGCTCAGAGAAGAAAGAACGCGCTCAAGCTGTGTCAAAAACCCGTAGCTGCTGTACCCAGCGCCGCAGGTGCAAACATGGGCCTGAGTTGTGGACGGAAAGTCCTGTATATACATCATCTGCGGTGAGCCATGCAATACGTACATTTTCATACCGAGACCAGTCAAGAGGGGTTAGGTTACCTGTTGATATGACGACGCGTACGTGGGTGTCGAAGAACAAAAGAAGAAACTTCATGTGCTGCAGAGCGCGAGCATGTGGCTTGTATGGAACAGCCATTTCCCAGTTTGCGTGCAAATCGCTGCGGTACAGCCCTGCGGGCACGCCACCATGGTACGCTGGCGGCGGATTGCCAATATACGTGATAGGAATATCAGGTGGAAAGATCGACTCGAGCCACTCAATGTCCACATCATATGACGCCATCATGACTCGTTGCAGCCCACACGCATCAGTGGATGTAGCAGGTAGAAGAACCTGATCTAGCCGTGTTCCTGCACGAGCCGCGCGTGAGTATCGATTGTGGGTGGCCTGGGTGTTACACATGCAAAAAGGCGTACCTTGACAGCGCCATTCCAGAATCGGTCTGCAGATGATACGGGCGTATACCGCTGACTGGGCGCCGTGAGCCTCGCTTGCTTTATGGATTGCTCTTGAGTGTCGATCGAGGCGGATGAATCATATGATGCGGAGCGACTGCGTTTGCGCCTGGAGTGCTGTCGCTCACGAGCAGCTACGCGCTGTAGACGCTCGTGCTCAAGCTGCTTCCTATCCGGAACTAGTGCTAAGAGCGGATTTTGGACAGTATTTTCGGTATGGACCTGAGGCGACATGACCGCCACAGCCGATGCAATGGAGTGCCAAGACAAAAGAGGGGGCGTACATTGCTTACATGTGCAGACCGTCTATCATCTACGCAGTGATGGCGTCTATGCAGCAAGTCATACGAGCCGCACGGGAGGCATAGGGGGTATCTCATACGATGGCTGATCCCACGTTGGCGACACGCGCGAACGTGTGCGGGTTGCGAACATGTCATGTTCTGTGTAAGCAACTGATTCAACGTACCCAGCTTCCATAGGCGCTCACGAATCGCATGTGTTTCCTCAAACATATCGGTGTACAAGTTTCGATGCGATTCCCAAGCTTTTTGCACTTCATCGCGAGAAGCGAGTGTCTTCTCCAACACGTTCAGCCGCTGTTCAAGGAAGGCGATACGCTCGAGGTAATGTGTGACCTGGCATGTTAATGCGATCAACGTACGTTGTGGGCCATATCAGACAGGCGCTCGCTGCTGTTTACGACATTGATAGAAGCACTTGTGTACTCATATTGAATCCAGTACAACCCTGCGAGTGACGCTATGCCCAAGCCAGTGAGGAAGCCAAGGAGCCCGCCAGCAAACGGTCGCTGATATTAGATGCATGCGTGCACACGACGTACCGAGCTAACCTGTGTGATGGGCGGCGTGCCTACAAGCCTAGAAGGAGCGCTCGAATAGAAGCGGCGCTGCGCAAGACGTGTCCAGCGGACGGATGACATTGGCGGGACGATCCGAAGTTAGATTGTGGTGGGGCGAAGTGGAGTTCAAGGACACTGGTTTTGGTATACAGGCAGGTGGGTATCTATGTCAAGCCACGGTCGAGCTAGTTTCCAATGAAAACCACCACGGCTTTTGGCGCCTTATAGTGTCAACTTGTACCTGCAACAGTCCACCTAGCTCTTTGTCAGACGACATTTTCGACATCAAGGAAGTGGATAGCCCATGCAGGTGTAGCCAAGCAAGCAGCTCCTGTGTTCCAGCATGGTCTTGTAGGCTCATGTAAGCTCGAAGAGCTTCTTGGATAAAAGAAAGTGGTATCGGGAGTCTTTTCTCCAATCTTTCAGACTCTGTCTTAGCGAAATATGGTATGTCCGCACGCATCGTTGAGAACACGGCACAAAGCACTGCATCCACCCTCGCTGACCATAGCGATTGCCATGCTGCAGATGTCTGTCGCGTAGAAGGACGGGTCGTAAGAAGAAAGATATGATACAAAATAAGCCTTGCTGTAGGTATGTCGGTGGATCCATGCTTAGACGCCATGTGTACAAACAAACGCACGCCTGCTTCCACATCGTAGTCATGCGAGATTCCATGTCGAGAGACACAGAGGCGTGCATCACGAAGATTCATGCCGCGTACGACAGTCCGCACAATCCAATTCAGAAGTTTCCCTTTTGGTTTCCATCCATCGCGCATCATTGTGATGGCACGGTTCACCAATGTAGTAGATCGGTCACGAGAGCAAGCAAGCAATGTGCCTGGTGCCAGTCTGGCGACTTTCGAGCCGAGGTAGTGTTGGCAGGCCATGTCATATACTTGATCTGCCAGCTCAAAGTGGCTCAAGCTAACACATCGAGAGAGAACAGCGGCATACAAATGCGGGTTTCGGGACAAGGGAGCTGATAAATTTTTCAGTATCATGACGGCTGCCGAGGGATTCACATCCATCATGCCACCAAGAAGCACAGCCATGTCTTTGGCATCTAATTCGTGGCCAAAAGATTCCATCGTGCGTAATACATGCATAGCCACTTGGTACTCTCTGAGAAGCATGCAAGCTTGCAGGAGCGCGGTGAGCTGATAATGACTTGGTGGCATATGGCATCCATAGACGTGCACTAAAAAGTCGTCGCGAACTGCTCGGGCAAACTGAGTGTCAGGTGCATTTTTCCACTGCGTGCCATGTCCAAATTTGCGTACTAGAGCCAGCATACAGGCTCCATTACGATGAATGATGTTTTCGGTTGCGTGGTGTACAGCTTCTGCGCTTTCATGTGGCGCTTGCGAGCCAAATGCATGATGGATCTGTCTGTAAATTGCACTGCCAGTGAAATTTTTACCTGTGTGGCGACTCTGATAGGCGGCGCGCACTTTTGGTTCCAGTGGTGAGCCGCTGGCACCTGTCCATCGTCGATACAAACATCGTGCCTGGTCCAACAGGTCCAACGAACACAAGCACATTAGCCATCGCGCACGAAACGCCTCAGGAAATGTATCCATGTATGAATTCTCTTCTGTTCCAACGAGCCAGTTAGCCCATTGGGCTGCAGCTGACCGATCCACGGACTCGGCCAAGTGAGTCAATATAGGTACCAAAATTGCTGGATGCATTTCACGCAAGAAACGAGTCATGCGTCGCTCATCATCATTGACGTGACGGGCACATACCATGTACCACTTCAAAATGGAAGCCGCCGCCGTCACATCGACTAGATCGAGGGCTGTATGACACAAAGATTGAATAACACGTGGTGACACTTGGGCGACGAGTTCCTTCGGTACCTGCTTCAGTGTAACAAGCGCTGCTCGAAAAGCATTTGCGCGGCGCGTGCCAGCCAAATTCACGAGATGAGCTTGCAGCAGTGCGCGTAACACTGACACACACGGCGCCGCTTGAGATGTGGCACCCATCGTCACGGCTTTTGTCGCAGCCAAGTACTCTTGGTGAAGACTCAAAAAAGACTCTCGAAACCGAGTTGAGCGATTGAGACGAATCCACGCGCGACAGGCTAGCGACCATATGGTAATGCGGAAGGCATAGTCACGTACCACATCGCCTTTGCCGTGACGAAGCTCGCTCACTGCGACAAAACCACCTGCATCTTGTGCCCATCTTTGCCATGCAAAGCCATCAGCTCGAGCTTGTTCCAAAGTGTGCTTTCCTAGTCGATCGCCATCTACTTCAGCGGTCTTGATGACAAAGTCCATGATCATCGAGGGATCGATCCATTCGTATCGCAACATGTATTCGATTACCTGCAATCCCTCCTCAAGTAAAGGGTATTCGGCTGTATGAGCCAGGTGATAGAACAAGGAGTGGATCAATCGGCACGGCACGCCGTCTTTGCGACGAATCGCGAAACAATGGCGCATGATGTGAGCAGCGATCGAAGGCGACAAGTTCGTGACTCCTGCAGCCTGAATATACTGTGCTGCCACATTCACTACAATATCAGGCGCCATAGGCACTTTTTTTTGATACATGCTGGACATAGTAAGTAAGGCAAGTAGCAAGCGCTGCTGTCGATCCGACCCTGCATCTGCAGCTCGGTATTCCATCACATCAGAGATCATTGTTCCAATCAGTCCAGAAAGACCTGCTTGACCTGCCTCATAGATCAAAGCTTCGATGGATACGGCTGGAAGCGTATGAAGCTCATGGGGCGATGCGCGAAGAGCGAGGTAGGTTTCCGGAGTAGCTGGTAAAGCAGCCACAGTCGGAAGATGCGACGTTCTTGTAAGGCCAAATGTGCGTGATGCAATCCATGTTGTGGGTATCTTTGTTCTAAAAATGCTTCTGCGTATACTTTTTGCCACAAAGAGGTGCGGCCAGAGCATACCCAGTATGGACGGAAGCAAAGTAGAAGACAGGTACCAGACTTTACGATCTCCACCAAGGTCTGGGTACTTTTTCCCCTCAACCTCCATCCGCATTGCACCACGATGGGTCGATCCGCAGTACGTTGATATTCTACTGACGCGAGAAATTTTACAAGAAAAACGTATGTATGCATCAAGCTAATATCAGCCGTCAAAAACTCGCAGTAGTGCGGCTGTTCGTGCCAAAGAGAGCAAGCCCGAGGCAGATACCAAGTCTCAGTCTGTGAACGTGCATGCAGCTCCATCACGAAAGGGTGGTGGCATGCGATTCAAAGCACGGCGTACTGCAGATGGACCTCTACCTGCTGAGTCGGGCATCGACTATGTGGGATTGTGGGCAGGCGATCGTCATTCAGTTAAAGACGCACGCAACAAACAGTAATTAATTACCCAAACGCAAATCGAGAAAGTATCAAGATTCCCTCCACGTCTGCCAATAAAACGCATTCCGTGCTTTTCTGTAAATAACCAGGCACCACAGCATGCCTGAGAACCATGCGCGGTCCCAGCGCGAGGGCGTAAGCTCTATGTCCTCGCTGGTTACGTCTTCTTAGCCTTCTTAGCCTCCTTCTGAGCCTTTCTCCTCTGGGCGCGGTTGTCGGTCTTGGCTCCTGGCTGGTCCTCGGACAGTTCCGCCGCATCCTCTTTGAGCTCTTGCTCAGCTTTGGTCTCAGTTCCCTCAGCCTTGACGTTTTTCACTGCCTTCTCAGTCGACTCCTTCTCAAGCTTCGGCTCAGATTCTTCTTTAGGCTTCGATGAAGGCAATTCCGGCTTGTCAGACACAGTGACCGGGGATTGGTTCGTAGATGGAGCACTCTGAGCAAGCGCATCAGGCCTGGACTCAGCAGCAGCCTGAGCAGGCTCCAGGCTGTCCACTGGCTGAGAGGTAGGTTGAGCCAGGTTGTCCTGCGTGGTTTGGCTCACTTCGTGCGGAACAATGTTCGAGGAAGCACGGGCAGGCTCTTGTTTCGAATCGACACCGCTATTGTGGCTCTGACTGTTGCTAGAGATGGATGTTTCTTCAGTCGTACGTGCCGAATCCTTCGTCTTGAGGTAGCCAATGTTTTGGATAGCCGGTGCCAATTTGGAGCCGGAGTGCAGGTTCAGTGGAGCAGTGGCTTCACGAGCCACAGGCTTGATGGGTGTCTTTTTCGAAAGCTCTTCATCAATTACGGGCGCACTAGGAGCCGATGGCTCGTTTGAGAAGTCACTTTGAGATTTGGCCGGCTTGGCAAGTTCGGGCTTGCCCTCTGCATCTCCCACGATGAACAGGCCATAACGAGAAGACAGTTCTCCCTTGGGCAGGGATGAGAACGATGGCGTCGTGATAGGAGCCTTTTCTGCATTAAAGGACTTGGCTGTCAAATTAGGTTCATCTTTGCTTGGCTTTGAAGACGAGACAGTCATCTTTGGCGCAGGCTTAGAGCCTCCCTTTGGATGCACATGCACGATTTCGAGCTGAGGAAATACGCGCTGCACAGGGGCACTAGCGTTGGCCGCCTTAGTGGGCTCATTCTTGGCCGAAACAGGGACATCTTTTTGCTTTGATGGAGGCTCCTGGTCCACTTTATCACGAGTCGACGTTGCCGCTTCGGCAGGGGCGGGAATAGATGTCTTTGGCGGCACCGCGGCGACCTTGCCAGAATCGACTGGGGACTTTCGAAGGCTCGAGAAAGATTGGGCGGAGGTGAGCTTGGTCGTCGCAGCAGAAGATGAGGCCTTCGCTGGATGAGCATGCATCATGTGGGTAATGCTATTACGAAGGTAAGCCGGAAGTTGGGTGATGCGATGTGGCGACGCATACGGAGGGAGGTCGTCGGCGGCTTTGGAAGTGGAAGGCGTCTGCACAGAAGCCGCGTTTTTGGCTTCGACCTTACGATCTTCCTCCTTGTTGGTTTCCTCATCCTTTTGGGCCTCTTCAGCCTTGCGAGCCTCTTCCTTCTTGGCTTCCTCCGCCTTGCGAGCCTCTTCCTTCTGGGCCTCCTCAGTCTTGCGGGCCTCTTCTCTCCTAGCCTCCTCGGCCCTCCTGGCTTCTTCGGCCTTCCTGGCGTTTTCAGCGCGACGTGCCTCTTCCAAGAGCTTGACCTCTATTTCGCGAGCCTCAACAGCAGCAGCTCGAGCCGCTTCAGCTTCACGACGAATCTGTTCAGCCTCGCGACGAACCCTTTCAGCTTCCTCGCGGGCTTTTTGAGCCTCAAGACGAGCTAGAATAGCTTCCTGACGGGCGAGGTCAGCCTCCTTGCGTGCTAGTTCGGCCATGTTATCTTCCTTCGCACGCGCAGCATCAGAGACAGTCGAGATGTCAGGCAGCAGTGTGACGTCAGACTCTTTGGTTTCAGGTACATTACGCCCGGATAGGTCGGAGTCAGATGGACGAAGGTCGTCCAGAGTCTCAGACATAGGCATGGCAGCCTTTGCATCCTCCTGGTCCCGATCCTCATCGAGGGTAGGCTCCTCAGGACGCTTGGAAAGGTAGTCTGGCAGCGTGGATCCAGCACGCACAGTACTAAAGTCAGCCATGGTCATCTCGGCGAATTGAGCAGGCGTCAAATTTTCACTCACACTTGACGTGACGTCCTTGGGCTCGGATGTGTGCACAGGTGCGCCGCTGGTAAGGAGAGTACTGCCAGAAAGATAGCTAAGGGGTTTCGCGTTGTACATCACCGAAGTTGTCTGGTCAGAGCTCAACAACGAAGGGAAGGCAGCATGGTCCCTGATCCTAGGGGTGAGGTACGAGCGAGACGGCTCATCGTTCGCAAGGTCTTTCTCGGGAAGGGGTGGGGGCACACCATCTTCGATGAAGATGGACTTGCCCCGAGATTCCGAGACCACATGAGGCTCTTCGTCCATTTGAGCGGCAAGCTTGCGTGCCTCCCGTTCTCTGATAGCGTCAGCGTTCAACTGCTCACGGCGGAAACGCATAGCATGGATACGAACGGCCTCTTCACGCGCAATTTCCGAGCGAGACTGCTTGGGAGTGAAGCTCTTGGGTTCGTGGTACGTGAATGGGACGGCAGCCGGACCGCCCTGAGCGAAGACCGAGGCAGGAGCATGAGGCACTTCACCCAGCATCGTCTCCACAGGCAAATTGGTGAATTGTCGGGGCTTGCGCTTCATGGAGGCACCTTCAGAGTTCGTACGACCCGAGATGTCCTGAGCTCGGGCCGACTTGGGCAGGTGCTGCGCAGGTACAATGCCTGCATTGGCCACCGCCTCACGAGCTGCAGCCAGCGTCTGGTCCTCCTCGTGTCGCGTGTGCTCCTTCATACGATGATCGTTCATGGGACGAAACAAAGAATGGTGCTGTTTGTTGGATCGTCCAAACGACGGCTTAGGGAAGCGTCCATGCTTGGCGTGTGAACGAGGCACGAGCTCCGACATGGTGTTGAGTCCCAAGGTATGTGCAGGCTTTGCCCGCCCCTCTCAACATGGGTTGACCACGTGGCCGGTAAACACCAACACGTCCCCTGCCCCTTGTTACCGATTGCGGAAGGGATTCTGCGCTACTCCACACACGCCTAAGACGAGAGAGGGACACTTTGCCATCACGTGGCCCGTACTGGGCGCCAAGAGGATCGGCAGGCTGAGGCACAGCTACGCCGCCCTCAATGATGGCGGTTGGCTAGGCGCCGTGCGTAGACACAAAGGGACATGAGTAGGCGTATAGCGCACAAAACTCACCTATTACGGGAACAAGGCTTCTTTGTGCTATGCATGTTTGTGAACGCCTCCGTCCACGACATAAAGTGGCCGGAACGCGTGATGGGGCGCACTTATGGGCCCTTTCTACTGGGTGGGATGTCTTGCGTGGCTACTTTTACAAGTGATGTGCGCCAAAGTTGAAGTGCATCATGGTCATGGTGTCGTAAAGAATACGTACGCTGTGCATGGTACAATATCGCATCGGTGGGCATGGTGGACGGAACATACGATGCTACAGCCGCTGGATCATTATGACAACTCGACGCAGGCAACTTTTGAGCAGCGCTACTTTGTTTTTATGGATCAGTACCGAGCGGGTGCCCAAAAGCGGCGTAAATTAGACGGCAAAGACGTGGTACCGGTATTTGTGTACGATGGCGGTGAGGATAGCATTTCTTCATTCCCGCACGTGTTGCCGTACACGATATTTCCTGCCATCTGGAATGCCACGGGTGGTATTGGCATTGCTTTGGAGCATCGCTACTACGGTCAGTCCAAGCCGCGTTTGTCGGAGTTGGGGCACAGCGACCATTGGGGCACGGACCAATTGCGGTGGCTCACGTTGCGTCAGTCGCTCGCTGATTCGGCGCGCTTTCTGCGCCATGTCCAACTGGAAGGCGTGCCCCGTGACGCCGAGTTGCGTTTTATTTACTATGGCTCGTCGTACGCTGGTGCGCGTGCTGCGTTCATGCGGACAGTCTACCCGGACCTGGTGTTTGGTGCGATTAGCAGCTCGGGTGTGGTGCATGCTGTGGATGCCTTTCCCCAGTATAGCGATGCGATTGTGCAGGGCACACCGCCGACGTGTATCGCAGCCATGGACACGGCGATTCGCGCCCTTGACGCACTCCTCACCACCGATGATGAAAGGCTGCACGCATTGCTCTATGTGGCCAACGTGTCACGCAAAGGCAGCGTACGTGATGTGGCTAATGCCTTTGCGAGTGTCTTGGGCCTGTTCCAAGGCCAAAGCTGGATCGTCCCCAAGGCCATGAATCCATGGCACGCATTTTGCACCAGGCTCACAGACTCGGCGCAGGCAGAGCAGCTGCGACGCGCGTTTCCTGACCAGATTCGTATATTGGCCGACGTGCCGATGGAGCTGCTCATGTATGCCTATGCTCTGCGGAGCATGGATCGCAGCACAGGATTTACCAACATTGATGGGGACATGCAGCGCTTTCGCGAAGACCACGGCATGCTGACATCGAGGAAAGCATGGACATACCAGACGTGCACGGAGTTTGGTTTTTTCCAAGTGGCTCCATCAAGCGGTCCACGCCTCATGTCGCTGCTCCTTTCGCACGACTACTTCACAAAGCCATGTCGGGAGGGATTTGTCCAGGGAGTGCATGCAATTCCCACAGCTCCGAATACGACCGCTGTCAATGCCTTCGGGGGCCTTGACCTGAGTATGGATCGACTAGCGTTTCTCGACTTTGAGTATGACCCTTGGCTGCCTGTGACCGTGCATGGCGGTGCCGAACGACGCGATACGCTGCAGCGTCCGTACAAGTGGGTTGCGAACTGCTGGCATGCGTGCGACATGATGGCTTATCCCCAGTCGTTCGGCTCAGAACCGCGCAGGATTCAAGCTCTGCATCACGACATGCTCGCCTTTATCTCGGCGTGGCTGACCAGCACATAGGTACTTGGACAGACAACCCTAGTAGGCCAGCGCCCACTGAGCAAGCCAGCGGCCGCCGAGAGCCAGCATCTCGGACGTGACTTTGTGACCCGTGTTCGGCTGCACAAACACCTCGAGACTACGGCGAGCCTCCTCCGAATTCGGTGGCGCCACGACGAGGCCTCGGATAAACTCTTCCGAGAAGCTAAAACGCACGAGCTTATCATCCTCGCCGCAGCAAATGCAGATCTTCTTGCCATAGAACGGATTCGACGAACTTGCCTCGCGGTACGGCTGCTTCGCCGGATCGATCTGGCGAATGAGCGCACGCAATGTGTCCGGCACCACAGGGGGGCCGTCGTTGACATTCGACGTCTTGGTGCGCTGTGCCAAGAGCTTCTCGTAGTCCGGCATACCGATGAAGGGCACGCCCACACGGACCCGTGGATCGTGCGCCAGGACGTGCCAGGCGGCGTGGCCACCCATGGACTTGCCTGTGACGGCAAAGAGGGACACAATGCGCTCGCTGTTCGGGAAGAGATAGGCAGGCAGCAAGTCCATGAGGTAGGACACGTCCATCGCCGTGCCGTGGTACATCGCATACTGGTCGATGCCGTGCGTCGCGTTGCCCTCTTTCCACGTGCGCTGGCCGAGCTCGTTCGTGGTGCGATGTCCGTGGTTGCGCTGATCGAGACTCACGATGAGCAGATCGCGCACGCGGCGCGCACCCTGTAAGCCTTCGCGCTCGCCTACAGCATTTTGCCACAGCTCACAGACCAGGTCGTTTTCTCGGCGTGCCGAGCCCGTGCGGCCGTGCATGTGGAACGTGATGCATACCTCTGGCGCCCCGCCATGCGATCCTCGCGATAGCTCCGAAAGGCCGTACACGTTCACGGGCGTGCCGGCCACATCGATGGTGGTGCAGCTTGGGGGGTCCACCTTGTGCTTCTTGGTCGGCTGGGCGTACATCGGGAGCGACGAGCCGGGCATGCCGACGTCCTGGTGCGCCGCGCATGGCTGCTGAGCGTGGCACACAGGCGCGCTATGCTCGGTTTGTGGCGGTGGCTGCTGGTGTTGTCGGTTTTTGGACGACGACTTGGAGAAGAGGTTTTTCCACATGGTGGTCATGGCCGCTGGCTGCTCCCCTGGCCGGGCGGTGGAGTGGGTGGGACCCGGGGGGTGAGTGACGTCATTCTCTGACTAACCGCCCTTGTTCTTGATCTTGCCCTATGAAGCGAGCGGCCGATGGACCGTCGTCCGTGCCGGGGGATGCCAAGCGGGCGCGGCATGCCCATGCCATGGTGGTAGTGCCTCCGCGCCCGATCAGCACGCATTTAGACATCGATGAGCTAATAGCGGCGCGCAAGTCGGACATTCTCGCGCTGCATCGCGCGATGAAGCAGGCTGATGCAGCGACCAACACGCGCGCCTGGCAGCTCTTGCCGCGGCACCTGCGCCGCCGAGCAGCGTCGCACAATGTGCTGCGTCTGCCTCGTCGACTGCGCAACAAGGCGCGCGCCGAGCTGCGGGCCTCGAATACGGCAGCCATGACGCGCAGCGATATGCGCCGACGCATGCCAGAACGCACGCTTCATGCGTACGTGCGCCGACGTGCGGCTTTGAAGGCGCGCGCTGCTCGCGCTGGCCGACGTTGGCTGGAAACGCATCTGTGGCATGCCAAGCGCTTCCGCATGAGTGGCGAAAAAGGCACGTCGGATGGTGGAGCTGGCCGCTTTGGCTTTTGCCTAGCGGAGTCGCCGCACCACAAGAGCTTCCGAACGACGTGGCGCAAAACCGCGCAGGCGACCGTGCATGACGCAAGCTATACCAGTGTGTTTTACGTGTGTGCGAGAGCGCGCCGCGTCGCGGATGCGACGTCGCGGCTCCAGCTCTTTCTCGCGAGATTCGGCGCCGAGCATGGGTGGGAGTCGTCGTGGACCAGCGGCGCCCGGCTGTGCCACACGATCCTTCTGGCAAAGCAGGCCATCTGTCCGGTCCAGGTGCTGTGGATTCCGCGCGTCGTGGGCCGCACGCGCCGTGCATGCCTTCTCTTCGTGCATCCTGCTGCGTCGAAGGACGTGCGCCGTGCGCTCCAGAAGGCCCACGATGCACTGCAGTGCCGACAAGCAGGTCCGATTCCGCAGCGCTGGGACAGGCACGTCGACATTCAGGCGCACCAAGTCGACATGGCACCGTCGCCGGCCGTAGCAGCGGGCGTGTGGCACGGCGATGCCTCGCAGCGCCCACCGGCCACGGCCCACGCGCGAGGCACGACGCTGGCCACGGCCGATGGCTGGAATGTATTTGACCTTCTGGGCCACCGGTCGGCTGATATTCTGCGCCGCGTCCTGCACCCAGCCGAGTCGGCCGTGCCCGCACAGAGCGCCATGCTGCGAGCGGCGCTCGAGTCGCATACCCTGCTGCCCCCTCACACTGTCTTGACCTGCGATGTGACTGATCCTCGCTTGGATGCCCCCGATGTGCCGCCTGCGCCCCCCATCGCCTCACTATGTGACGACGATGTGCCGCGCTACACGGATGCGCGCTTCTTCTCCTGCAGGCACGCCCTGCCCGCTACGACGGCCTCCATCGATCGCCGCCGCGCTCGTGGTGACACTCGGGCTCACGGCACCCAAGATACCCTGACTATCATGCTTATACAGCGAAGCATCGAGCCGTCGCCCGGCCCGGGGCACATGTTTGGCTACACGCTCCTGGTGCCGCGCGGATGGGGCGCGATATACTTGCACGCGCTAGCGCGAGCCAGTGCGCTGGTCGTTGGACAAGAGCAGCTGCGTGAGCTGTACCTGAATTTGGGCCTCCCGCTGTTTCCATACGACTGGGTCGGACACCCTGCGCACATGGCACTGGCAGAGGCAGGTCGCGCTCGCCGCGCCGCACAGTGGCAGGCGCGTCCGCCAGCGAAGCGCGTCCGCCTCGATGACGAGGGCCTCGCCTATGCGTTTGGCGGCCCGGCGCTGTGGACCACGTTGGGCCGTGCCCAGCCCAGGAGGCCGGTGATTCTGCCGGCTCCTACACGGATCCCGCGCTCGCCGCGGATCCGGCCTATGGTGCTCGTGCTGCTCGTCGCATGCCGCCGAGGTGCGTTTGATGAGAATGCTACGATGCATGTGCCGGAGGCAGACCTGCTGCCGCAGTGGCGCGCGGCGTTGGATCCGCCGACGTCGCGAAAAGCCATCGCGCGGCAAGAGCTACAGACACTGGAGGCCACGCCAGTCGCGCGCAGCTCGGCTGTTGGTGCCGTCACGACAGGACACTACGCACTGGCCACAGGACATGGCCGTGCGATGGGCGCCATGGACCTGGACGCATGGCTCGAGCTCGAGCGGCGATGCGAGCCGCCGCGACCACCCACGTGGGGCCGTTGGAAGCGCAATCGCGTGCCGCTCGAGCGACTCGTGCTTGTCCGCCCAGCCATGACAGAGACGCCTGTGCGGGCGGCTAGCGTGTCTTTGGTGCGGCTGTGAGTCGAGCCTGGACGGCCGCCTCCGTCGAGGTCCACAGAGCGGCTGCGCCGCTTGCGCCGCGGCAGGAAGGCGGCTCTTCAGGCACGAGTAGACGGCCTTCGCGGTACAGCTGGCCGGGTCGTATACCGCCTGTGCTCGACTCGGTCGCCAGACGCGTGCAGATAGCCCAGACCACGGCTTCGGCTGCCATGTGCGTCGGACGACCGACGACCCAAAAGAGGGGATACACGAGAAGCCACACCACCCATAGAGCGATGGCGTGGGCCGTCGAAGACACTTGGGCTGTAGAAAAGAAGGCAGAGAGCTGCGACGCGAGATCAAACCCAGGGCACACGAGCACGGAAGAAATATGACTGCGGGGCAGGCGGGGCACCTGGTCATCGATGCCGGGCAGCTTGGTCGGGGGACGTGCATCGGACGCGGCCATGGCGTCCAGCTTGCGCTGCCACTCGCGTGCGAGGATGAGTCCATGCATGGCCGACGCTCCCAGGAACGTCCACGGCTCGAATATGGGCTTGGTGTAGGGCTGCTGAATCATGCCAAAGCGGCCAAGACCGGCGGCGTACCATGGGCTAATCGCACTGACGATGCGCACGTCGCGACTGGGTGGCTGGCGCTGCAGACTCGGAAGCAGTGTCGAAAGCAGGTGGAAGGGGCCCAGCACATGGTACGTATAGGACTCGTCCCGCGAAACACCGATGGGGGTCGTGCCCTGCTGCGTGGGCAGAAAGACCACGGCATCGAGTCGATGCGTTTCGGATGTGGGCGTGCCAGCTAGTCCATACGCGCGCTTGCCCTCGAACCAGCGCTGCGAGAACGAAGAGATCGAGTGCATGTCAGCTATATCGCACGACTCGGCAAAGATATTCTCGTTGCGTGTGCTTTCACGCAGCAGCAGGATCATCTGGACGACATCGTCGGCGGCCAAGTCAGGCACAAGTACAACGACATGTGCGCCTTGGTTCGCAAGCATGGCAATCACCACTACGCCGATCGGCGTCATGCCTCCCGTGCCAATTAGCACCACGCGCCCAGCCAAGTCGCGCAGACGCGGCGGGGCTGACGGCTGTGCGTCCGGATGCCGCTCATGGGCTCGTTGCTCTTGCGCTTCAAGCCGCTCTTCGCGCGCAAGGAGCGACGGGCCCTTCGCCCATGTATGTATCAGGAGCAGCAACAAAAAGCCGCCGATCAGTGTGCCGTAGTAATCCGGCGAGATCACTCGCTCCAGGCCTGCCTGGAGCAGGTGGAACATGCCGAGGTGTGTGGAGAGGCCCAGCGAGAACGAGGGCAGGGATTTGGGGCCTTTTTGTCCCTGGCGCCATGACCCAAGGCTTCAAGCCCCTCAAGCGGCCCACACCGGCCAAAGGCAAGTCGTCCACGCATGCCAAACCCAAGGTAGGCAAGCGCATCGCGCCGAAAAAGCAGTCGGCTCTCTCTGAGGCCATCCAGAAGCGCGTACGTTCGACACACTGACTTGAGAAAAATACCGCTTCGTCTACCTCGCGCATTGAAAAGGAAATGGCGGGTCGCGCGCAGAAAGGACCCCTCACGATTATGCGCTCCCTGGCCAAGGAAGCCAACGAAGAGCAGAAAAAGAAGTAGGCGGTATTCTATGTATGTTATGATCTCGTTCGGTGACTACTGGAGGGCGGTGGTGGCGGTGGTAGCACAAAGCCCGTTGACGCTGCGGGAGCAGAGGGCGGTGGCGCATGTCCCGACATCGGGATATGCAGGGTCTCGCCTTTAGACAACGAGAAATCTTGCCGTGGTCCGGCTGGCAAGTGCGGTGATGGTCCCACGGCCTCGTCCCTGGATGGGCCCGCCTGCTCCGACTTGCGGCGCCGCGTCCAGTCCTGCAGTGCCACGGTAAAGTCGAAGCTTTCGCTGCGTTCCACAAACTGTACTCGTTAGTCGTAGCCACATACGCCCACTCCAATGTATGCATGACGCTTCGTTTCGCCATCATCGTGTTCCACGCGCAAGACAAAGTACCGCGACGAATCCAGCACGGCCTCGACAGACTTGCCCGTAATATCATAGGGACACATGGCAAAGAGGTCCCCTAACGTCAGCGCGCGTCGACGTACCAGACTGGCCATCTTCCAGACGAATCTCACACGTATCGGCATGCTCCAGCACACGCATGCGGCCTGTCCACAGCGGCTGACTCGTGTCTCCCCACTCCGCTGCGCGGTAGCCAGCCGCACTCGTGCGCGGCGGCACACGGTACACATGGCACTGCCGCACCACAAACAGGGTCGACATTGTGTGGAGTCGGGTGGAAACGGTGCGTCATAAGCAGGGGACACGTCTCTCTGTTCTGTGGATGAACGCAGAGCTCGTACGCGGCTGAGAATCATCTTTGCCCGTGCCCTGTATCATGCCGGCGAAGCGTCGCACTAGGTCGCCGTCCGTCGACGCGCTGGATCAGCTTGACTCGGCTCGCATGCAGCTCCAGCGAGCTAGCACATCGATCCATGCACGGACCCAGGCCATGCACTTACGACAGTCCATTCTGCGTGACGCCATCGAGACATCCAAGTTCACCTATCTACACGAGGTCAAGGGGCACCGCTCGTGCATCAATGCGCTAGCATTTTCTCGCGGATCAGGGCAATGGATGGCGAGTGGCGGCGACGACATGCGCATTCACATCCGCGATCTGTACGACTATCACGACTCGCAATCTAGCGCGCCAGAGGCAAGTATGTATCGCACGCGCGCTCGGCTCTTGGGTCACACGTCCAACATCTTTTCGCTTGCGTGGAACGAAAACAATACGCACCTATTCTCGGGAGGGAATGACCACATGGTGCACTGTTTCGACCTGAACTATGACGCGGCACCGATCGACGCATTTCAGCTTCGAGCTGAAAGACGCATGCCGGACATGTCATTCTCTGAGCACAATGCAGGCATTCGCGAAGTGTCAGCGCACCCTACGCACCCTAGCTTGGTCATGACGTCGAGCGATGGCGGCCAAGTGTTTGTCGTCGACGTTCGTCTTCCTAGTCCTCATGTGGCACAGGCTTTCTTGTTCCCAGGCCAGGTCGCATCAGCCCAGTGGAATCCCCGCGATACTCATGCCTTTGCTGCGACATGCTCGCACGATCCATATGCAGCCGCGGCTCTCTATGATGTGCGTCATGCATCACACCTCGTTTCGTCATCCGATGCACTGGTCCGCTATGTGTCGCAGCTGCGGGCCAAGCTACCCGCTGGGCTGGCGATGGCTCGTCCAGATCCAACGGGGGCTCAGTTCGATCCATCAGGCCGGTTTCTGGTGACAGACATGTCGCTGTTTCACCCAACACTGTATGCTGTCGACAGTTCTATGCCACTGGCGACGATGTCGTCAGTCGCGGCGCATCCACATACCAACCCGTGCACCAAGCCTGACACAACCGTATACCGTCCCAATGCAGGGTACAGAAACAGCTGCACGGTCAAACGCGGCTCCTTTGGATTCGAAGCTCAGGCCGGCGCCCTCTACTACACGGCTGGCTCCGACGACTTTCGTGGTTACGGGTGGCGCATCCCACATATCCAAGACATGCTGGATGCGCGTACCTCCATGCCGTACAATGACTGGATTATGCATGAAACAGCAGGAAGCAACGAGGTATGGTTCCGGTATGCGCTGCATGGATCTGATGATATGGTCCGCCCCTTGGAACTCGCGCAACCAGTTTTCACGCTGGAAGGATCCAACTCCATCGTCAACTCCACCTTATGCCATCCAACGATGCCCATGATTGCTACAGCTGGGATCGAGCGCCTTGTGCGTCTGCATTACGCCACGCCCATGTCATCTGACCATATGCATCCGGCATGGCCCACGCGGCGCCCAAATACGCGCCAACGTCCACGACTGACCAACATGACGGCCCTTCTTCGGGCGATCCAGCGTCGCCCCCATATACCTTCAGACTCTGACACCGAGACAGATGACCAGGCTGCTGCATCACCTGCATCTCGCGCTCCTACCTCTGCCGAGCTCGCTGATCAAGAGGCCATTTCACTATTTGATGAGCTATTACGTGAGGAAGAGGATCGATCTTTATTCTCACATCAAGACATCGACACAGAGAATGATACGGATACAGATCCTGACATGCAGAGCATCTGGGACTCCGAGTCGGATATGCACGTGGATCTAGACGCCCTGGAATTTCTCCTGGGGCCAGACGAGGAATCCATCGAGACCGACGAGGAGGACGAGTAGATTTGTACATAAATGCAATTATTTATAATGTGTACCGGCCGAGGCGCACGGCACCGCCGGACGTCGCGACGAGTTTGCACGCCGTTTGTTCGCTTACCAACCATGAGCCTGCCGCGCTCTGTGCTGTGCGCTTCGCGCGATAGCGTCAAGCCGCTGCATGCATTCGCCCGTGCATACTCACAGGATCTTTCGATCAAGCACCGCACGGGTATGCCCCAAGTCGGTGCGGGCCCATACGGTTTCGGACGGAGCTCCGTGTCTGGCAGCATTGCTACCGTGTTTGGCTGCACAGGTTTTCTAGGTCGCTACGTCGTCAGTAAGCTTGCCAAGGCTGGAACGCAAGTCGTAGTACCATACCGTGACGAGGACGAGAAACGCCACCTGCGCGTGCTCGGTGACCTCGGCCAGATTGTGCCTCTCGAGTGGGACATTCGGAACGAAAAGCAAATCGAGGAGTGTCTGCGTCACTCGGACACCGTGTTCAACCTTGTTGGACGTAGCTACGACACAAAGAACTTCTCAATGAACGAAGTGCATGTCGACGGCGCCCGCCGCATTGCCGAGATTGCTGCCGCCCACGGTGTGGCCCGTTTCATTCAGATGTCGCACCTGATGGCAGACGTCAACTCGGAAAGTGAATTCATGCGCACCAAGGCGCTCGGCGAGGATGCCGTGCGTAGGGCTTTCCCAAGCTCGACAATCGTGCGTGCCTCGTCCATCTACGGCCATGAAGACCGCTTCCTGAACAAGATGGCGTCGTGGCCCATCACGTGGAAGCTGAACAACGGCAAGACGATCATGCGCCCCGTGCACTCGCTCGATGTCGCCGAAGCGCTATCTGTCATCGCGAAGGAGGATCAGATCTCCATGGGCGAGACCTTTGAGCTCTACGGCCCGAAGGCGTACTCGATTCGCGAGATGCTTCAGATTGTGGAAGACCTGACGTACCAAAAGATTGTGTCGCCCGAAATCAACATTCCCCGTTTTGCCTTTTCCGCCATCGCTAAACTGGGCGAGAAGATTGCATGGTGGCCCATGTTTAATGCTGACGAGGTCACGCGCCGCTTCATCGATGAGGTGCCCAGGGGCGGTATGAAGGGCTTCGCTGATCTCGGCATTGAACCTGACGTGATGGAGGACGTCGCTATCATGTTCCTACGTCGCTTCCGCAGCCATCTGCGCTACGAGCAGCCTATTGACAATGCTCGCTCTGGTGCTGTGAAGCTCCGCAAGCGCCCGTTCCGGATTGTCCAGTAGAGATATGGTAGGCATCAGCCCTCTTTTTCTCAGGGTGTGGGGCGTGAATATGTGTGTTATGATTGGGTAATACGGGACCCAAGGGATCCTCGACCTTTCACTGGGGTTCTGGCTTTTCTTCGGATCGTGGCGACGTTTTGTGCAGCAAGATGAAGATCCTCGCCGTGCCAGTTGCGCGGCATCGCAATCCTGCGCGCCTTCCATACATTACATATTTGCCCAAGCTCACACGGCCTTTCCCAGGCATCTCTGCCACATCTTCGCAGCGCATGATGCAATACGTGTCGAACGTCTGGACCCAATGGGGCCAACCCGATACGAAGTCACTGCTGAACTGGAAAAATCGCGTTTACTCGATGGGAGAACGCATTATGGACAGCATTGAGTACGAGGAATGGGCACTCAAAGGTATTGATCAAGTCCTTGGCCCCTCTATACAGCGCCTTTTACTATCTCGTTCTCATAAGACCGTGCCGGACGCGCACACGCATGTCTCTGTGCTATATCCTTCTTCCCTCATTTCTCGACCTAGCGTATTGGAGTCGCTGCAGCGCATGTCCACGTATCGAGCACCCCTTCACAATCGCCAATTCCTGTACAATATGATCGCCATCCCTGTCACTGCACCCTTATTCCTCGTGCCTGCTGTTCCCAATGTTGTCACGTACTACTTCATGTGGCGTGCATGGAGTCATTGGCGTGCATATAAGGCCCTGCAATCACTCCAATCACTCATTCGGCATGATCTTGTCAAGTTTGAACCAGACGAGCAGCTGGATGCATTATTCCGACATTCCAGACCGCCCCCCTCTGACATTACGACAGATTGCGCATGGCTTCTGGACCAATCATGCATGAATCGTATTGTGGATGACTATACCCTGCCTGCGCAAGCCTACGTCGATTTGCGACGAGCATCGAAGCAGGCGATACACGACATTATTCGATCTGGTGCTACATAAACCACTTTACAGACTGCTTGTGACGATCGTCACTAGCATCATGCCTAGTACAATACAGAATGTCATGGTCTTTGTCGATGCGACAATAGAAACAGCGCCGTCATCGTCATCATGGGCCTTGTCGCATTTGTTTGCGTACAACCGCACATAATCAATTTCCCAACGTGCGTCTGCATATTCAGGTCCATGGTCTGCGTGTCAGAAGGCACGAGAACGTACTTAACAAAAAGTCGACGCACGAAACAGGACACCCACTCGTGTCTTTCTCCTGATTATTCGTCCCTGTCGGTCAGCTGCAGAGGTGTGTGATACGTACACGTGCCACACAGCGTCGTGTCAAAAATGATCTGGTGCTTTCCAAAGTGCTTAGCCAGGTCACATTGTGTGTACGAGGCATCATTGTAGCCAAAGAATGCTTGCGGCTTGCCCCATTTTTGCATCTTATCGCTATCCAGCGTACCAGGCGCTTTGTGAGGAGGCGCCGCCACCTGATCCGGGATATCATCTGGTTTGACATTGTTGGGCCAAAAGTACACACCAATGCCAGATCCATTTACGCGCGTGTCACGCATAAGAGCAAAGTATCCGCCGCCATTGTTATTGAATGCATGTCCGAAAGACAGGCGGTCGTTATATTTACTTGCGCACCCTGGCTGAAAAGCACAGTCTGTGCGCTCGAGATTCCCAAGCTGGCTGCTGTTAAAGCGAGCATCAATGCTGCAATTTTTGGCGGTATGCAAGGATGATAAATTGGGTCCCCTACCATTCACGCCCTCAATAATATCAATCTCGCCTCCTTCTGGCCATTGGTCGCCCGTAGACGTCCAAAAGGCTGGCCAGACGCCACACCCTGTTGGCATGCGCGTGGCCTTGATGATATAGAAGCCGTCCTCAAACCATTGCTTGGAGTGAATGCGGTTACTACGCCGGACCATGTTGGACCGATTCCCATGCAGAGGCACCGGATCACCCACATCCACCTTCATAACAAAGCGGCCCGTCGACGGATCAACATAGGAGAGATTTGTTTCGCGCGATGTACGCTGGTCGACATAGTCCACGAGCCCATGTGTGGGATCATCGTAGTTAAACCAGAAAAATTGATCGTAAAAGTCATGCCCCGACCACTCACGACATATTGAATAGTTGAAGGCTAGTGATTGTGCGACATAAACAAAAACGATGGCCAACACAACCAGCATGAAGAAAGCAGAGAGGCTGTCACAGAGTCGGCTCAAAAACCGAGACCGTCAGGTTTTGTAGTGCATATACATTTCATACACAGCCAAGAGAAAGTTAGTACCTTACCTAATTTCTTGCATAGGAGGCGTCGGTCCAACATTATCAGCCAGTCGCGTTCTGCACGTCATTTAAGTCCGGCGCATTTCACCACTCGGCGCCCCTTCGCATATTTTCTCCGGCCTGGCCGATTTTTTAGCAAGCGACCAACTTGCTGGATTTCTCACCGAATGCAGTGCACTTTCGTTCCGAGGCATGTGCACCATGCATTCAAGTCTGGCAGGTACGCGCCTGTTCATCTCTCGAAACTATTTGTGCCAACCGTTTCTGCAGATGCTCTTGCCGCTGGCGACACACTTGAAAGTGTGCGGCGCTTACTTCGTGGCGGCTATGTGCGTCAATCGGCCTCAGGCACTTACTCGTATCTGCCGATAGGCATGCGCATGCTCAAAAAAATCACAGGCATTATAGAAGAAGAGATGGATGCAGTCGATGCTTCGCAAGTGGAAATGCCGCAATTGCTATCGCCTGCCCTGTGGCACAAGACAGGCCGATTTGAAGCGATGGGCCATGAGCTGTATCGCCTGAAGGACCGACGTGGCTCTGACATGATCCTTGCGCCGACACACGAAGAAGAAGTGACAAAATTAGTCGGCATGGAAATCGAAAGTGCCAAGTCTCTACCGGTACGAGTATACCAAATTGGACGCAAGTTTCGTGACGAGCCACGGCCACGGGCTGGCTTGCTGCGAACGAAAGAGTTTCTTATGAAAGACCTATATTCGTTCGATTTGTCTATGCAAGAAGCACAGGCGACATACGAAGAAGTGCGTCAAGCGTATGGACGCGTGTTCGAGCGCATCTTTCGTTGGGACCATGTCTCAGAGCCTACCTGGATGCAGGCCAATGCTGATTCAGGAGCGATGGGCGGCACATTTTCGCACGAGTTTCACGTCCTGGATCCGGCTGGCGAAGATACCCTGCTGGCGTGCGATGACTGCACATACGCGTCCAACGTGGAATGTGCGGTCTCGCACGACAGTATACAGCAGGACCGCGAGGCGCAGGCAGACGATACGTGCCATGCCTGTGGGTCCGGCCAGCTCCATGAGCGCCGTGCGATTGAAGTGGGGCATACATTTTTGCTTGGTACGCGCTACTCAGAGGCACTCGGCTACGGCGTCGTTCCGCCGCTACGGCAGAATCGTGAGCCGCTACAAATGGGATGCTATGGTATCGGTGTAACACGCATTTTGGGCGCCTTGGCACAACGCGCTGCTCGTGAATTTGATCTACAGCTAGTTACGGATGGGAAGCGTCGCGCCGGTTTTGTTTGGCCTACCGAACTGGCTCCGTTTCGCGCACTTGTGTTGCCTTCCACGCCGAGACATATGGAGGCAGCTCGGCGTCTGTGCCTGCAGCTGGATCAAGGCCTGTCACTCGGTGGCGAGGCGTGCCAGATCCCTCTTTGGGACGTGGCATTGGATGATCGCACAGACAAGTCGCTTGGCTCGCGGCTGTTTGACGCCGACTTATTGGGCTCCCCCTGGGTCTTTGTACTCGGCAAACACTTTGAAAAGGAGAGGAAGGTCGAAGTGCGTCGGTTGGGTCGTCCTGTACAATACATCACATACTAATGGCTATGCACGCCACGAAATATGTGGTGTGTCTGTGCGGTAGCGCTGCGTTGTCGTCGATTTCTCCAGGGGGACTGTCTGGCCCATACGGAAGGCCAAGAGTCCGGCATGCGCGATCATGATACCATTGTCGATGCAGAAACGCTCGTCCGTTGCAAACACACTGCCACCCCGCTCCTCAGCCATGATACCCATCATTTCCTGTAGTCGTGCATTGCATCCTACGCCGCCCACAATCAGCACATCCTTACTGCCGATATGTGCCATAGCACGCTCCGTAATCTCGACCAGCATGGCAAACATATGCTCTTGCAAGCTGAAGCATAGATCTGCTGGCGTGATGACATCCGGATCCGTGTTGTCTTCAGTTGTGGCGAGCAGTGCTGACATGTCTTTCTCGATCGCATGAGAACTACTGCCTGACCATGCGCGGCCATTAGCAAGTGCATCCACGGGTGCATCCGTGGCGCGTGCGTACTGATTCGGGCGAAATCGTGGATCTTTGGTATAGGCCTCGGTCGCACTCAACATGCCAGCGAGCGACACGTCCATGCCCTTTGTTCCGTACGGCAGAGAATAGAGCCGACGGCCCTTTTTCGCCTCCTGTTCGATATTGTAGCCGGGCGATGGATCATTGGGCAGACCAATCACACGTGCAAATCGATCGAGGCAGTTGCCGACAGCAATGTCCAGCGTCTCGCCAAAAATGCGGTATCGCTGGGCTGAGTACGCGATGACCTGCGTGTTACCGCCTGACACATAGAGCACCACGGGATTTTGTGCGCCAGTAATAGTGCGCCCCATTTCAATATGCCCCACACAGTGATTTACGCCAACGAGCGGCTTGTTGTACATGAGAGACAATGTGCGTGCCACCAACGACACGGCCTGCAGTGGTGCTCCCATTCCGGGTCCCTTGGTGAAGCATATGCAATCAATGTCTGAGAGACTATTGATGCCACTGGCGCGAACAGCTTCTGAAACGACCCGAATAATCCAGTGCTTGTGATGCTTCGCTGTATCACTTGGTTGAAATCCTTCTCCTGGTGGCGTTACATAGGTGTGGCGCACATTCGATAGGATGTCCACACGTGCCTGATTCAATGCTGCAGCGGGCCCATCGTGCCCCGTCAGCGGCATGTGTCGAATGATACCTGCCCCCAGCTTGTTTGCGCTCCCTTCAAGGCCGAGCGCGAGGTACGGCCTCGTCAGTGTCGATAGAGGCTCATTACGTGGCATGCCAAAGTAGAAAGGGGGCGCTACCAGAAAAAAAATGCTGCCTCCACTACAAAGCACGGGCGCTAGACCATGTCTTTTCGAGCGATTCGTCGTGGCATGCCATCCATGGCGTGTTCGTGTCCCAGAGGTACTGCTGTGCCATGTCCATAAATGTTGGTAGACGTGATGCAAGAAGCGCAGGACCTCCTCGCTTCCGTAGCGCACACAGGATACCCGTCATGGCTGCCTCACTGAGCCCACAATCCGTGTCGTCCGGATCGCCAAGGACCGGCTGGCAAGACCCCACCAGTTGGCCAGATACAATCTCACGCGCCATCGACGTGCGCCTGGATGGGGGACAAGACTGCAGGGCACAAACGCTTGTGGCCTGTGCAAGCATCAGCAAGGTATTCTGTGCCTTCATAGCTGACTCTGCGATTCGGGACAGCGCTTGTGCCACAGCCTTGCACACATACCACTGTGCGCCGCGCAAGCCCATGACGAGTGCATACGATTCAAGCGCGCACCGGGTATACTGCATGCGCATGCACACATCTCCGAGCGTCATGGCCAAACCTGGTGCCGTCGTCCATGCACACTCTTTTCTTTTCTGCTCATCGTGAGCCACACCCTGGTAAGCGGCAGGGTCCAGTTGCACTCTGTCTAGGGCCGCTGCCACCAGACAGTCTATATCTTCACGATCGCTGCTGTGAAAGTGAAGAACACATCGCAGGGCCGTATCGAGCGTTTCACGGGCTACGGCGCTATGCGCCATGCTCCATGATGTCTTGTCTTGGGGCAGCTCGGTGGCAAACGACGGCAACCCGTTTGTCCACACAACGCTTGGGCCAAGTAGGTGCATACGCCGGAGCAAACGCACGCTCCATGCAAAAGCTTCTGCGTAACGCTGCTTATAGTACATGTACTCAATGCACATCTGAACACGCTGTTGCGTTTTGGCGTCGAGAGGGGTGTGTGGCAACGCATCGTACGAGAGACCGTCCATGAACCATTCGTCCGTGTCGCGCTTAGCATCGTATGTTGCGCGAGCTTGGAGAAAAGCATTCCGCATGCGCTCTTCGCGCGCGCGCCGGCGGTGACTCGTATCCTCATCGTCCCATACGTCTGATGGCCAGTCGAGGCATGCTCCGTCGTCCATCCAGCAAGTGGAGGAAGCGGACCTTGGTTTTCCCATGCATCATGCGGACGACGATGACATTTGTGTGGTGGACGTCCAAACGGCCTCGTCACCCTTGGACTTGGATGCACATGCCAAGCACCAAGTGGAGCGCATAGATGCTGAGCTGGCACTCGTGCGTGAACAGCTCGCAGCGCTGCGTAAGCGCGAAAAGGCCCTGCTAAGTGAACGAGCCCACATTCTTGCCGAGCAGCGTGAGGTGAATGCGTTGGACGAAAAGCCCACGAACTATGCACACAGTGATTTTCTCTGGTCATTGGAGCTTTTGCGCACGGCGCAACGAGTTTTCGGGATCGAGTCGTTCCGATCGTGTCAGGAAGGCGTGTGCAATGCTGTCATGGACCGGCGGGACGTGATGGTGGTCATGCCCACAGGTGCGGGAAAATCTTTGTGTTACCAGCTTCCAGCATTACTGAGTGAGGGACTGGTGATTGTGATTTCTCCGCTGATCGCGCTTATGACTGACCAGGTGTACCATCTACGCGAACGTGGCGTGTTGTGTGCCTTGCTGAGTAGCTCCATGACATCCGCCGACACGCAGGACATCTTGCAGCGGATTCGGACACTAGCGCCAGACATGCCACGTCTCCTGTACGTGACACCAGAGAGGATAGTCAAATCCAAGACGCTGCTTTCTGTCCTGCAGCGTGCGTACGAGGCAGGTCGTCTCGAGCGCATCGTCGTTGATGAGGCGCACTGCTGCAGCATGATGGGGCATGACTACCGCCCAGACTACCACAAGCTATCTATATGCCGCAAGCTGTTCCCTACCACGCCTGTGATGGGGCTGACCGCCACGCTGGGCTCCGCGGCTCTTCGTGACGTGCTTAACATTCTGGGCATGCGAGAAACGACCACGATACCCGAGCGGGCCTTGCCGCGACGCACCGTCTACTTTCGTGCGCCATTACGACGTGCGAATTTGCAATACAGTGTGCGCATGCGCCCGTCGAGTGCCCAGGCCGCACAGCGCATGATTGCATCGTACATTCTCGATCACCACGAAGGACACTCGGGCATCGTGTACTGCCTAAGCCGCAAAGACACACATACCATGGCTGATGCCCTCGCGCAGCACAGCAACGGACGGATTCGCACTGGTGTGTACCACTCGGACCTGGATGAAGCAGAGAAGCATCGCGTTCATGCGCAGTGGCGCACAGGCGCCGTCCAAGTCGTGTGTGCTACCATTGCGTTTGGCATGGGTATCGACAAAGGCGATGTGCGCTTCGTTGTCCATGCATGCATATCCAAGTCCCTCGAGGGCTACTACCAGGAAACTGGGCGCGCTGGGCGCGATGGTGCGCCGTCTGACTGTGTGCTGCTGTACCGTGCTGCAGCAGATATGAGTCGTGTGAGTGGCATGACGGCCAGTGAAGTGGGCGCCCAGGCTAAGCTGCATGCCATGCTTCGATATGCTCAGTCCGAGCTGTGCCGCCAATGCCTTCTTGCCACGTACTTTGACGAGCCACGCACTGAGCCATGCGGCGTGTGTGATCGGTGCCAATCGCCACCGCCACGACGTGCCGATGTGTCCGTGTGGGCTGCACAGGCCGTGCAAGTGGTCTCAGACGTCTATGCGCGTGGCTCTCGTATCACGCTGGCGGCCCTGGCCGATGCTGTGTATGCAGCCGCGAAATCCGATGGCGCTCTATCGCGCGTGGACTGCGAATGCCTTGCCGTACAGCTCGTACTGGATGGGTACCTGGGCGAGCGGTTCCAGGCCACGGCGTATACTGTCAACATGTACGTCGTGCCCGGCCCCCGAGCATCTCAAAATGGGCCCATGTCCATGGTCCTTCACGAGCCTGTCACGTCCCATAAACGTCGACGTTCCTAGTGTACATATCTACGGGCTCAGCTGATCCATGAGCAGGTCCAGCGCATGGACGAGGCATGGCGCTTGCTCGGGCTGCAAGTATACATGCCCTCCCTTCTCAGGCGGCGACACAAACGTCCACAGGCATTGCGACGCCAGCTCCTGCAACGTTGACGTGCACGCAGCCACCTGGTCACTGACCTCGTGCTTCCCGCCATGGAGGTGATACTTGCGCAGCAGGACAAACCATCCAATCACAACACTGGCGAGCATATCCACCGGGCCATTCGGGGCACTAGCCACGAGCGGTGTATCTTTCCACAGGGCCAAAAATTGCTGCGCAGCAAGCGAGGTCGGCTGGTGCTGTTTTAACGAGCGCGCGTGCATTTGCGCGCGCGTTAGTTGCCCAGCAGCTAGTTCAAGCATGCCGTGCGCCACAAGCATTTGTTCATGCAACGCAGTGCTCGAAGCGCCATCTCGCGATAGAGCATGGAGCTGCTGCTGGATGCCTCTCAGAGACGCCGAGTCCTGGATGACATCCAGCACGTGTGGACTCCACCGCTTCTCTGCCGAGGATGCCGTCCGCATCATGCTCGTGATGATCGTTGTCCAATACGACAACAAAGCCTCATGACGCAAGGCCTCGAGCATGTTGGCCAAAGGCGACACGACGACAGACGCCTCCGCCGCGTTGGCACGAGCGTAGGCTAATGCCTGCGGCACAGGAACACTGAGCAATTCTGCCAACATGCGCTGAGAGGTCTCATCCGAGTTCGGTGCATCCACAAGACGCGCCCCCGTCTTGCGCCACAGATATGCGCCATGCCGCATAAGGAGTGGTATTCTTGTGCGCTGCGCCAAGTCGCAATACATAAGCGCTAAAAGCAACGTCTCGTCCACCGTGGCGCGGTAGACACGGGCAGCAAATTGCAACACGACTAGTGTGTACAGACGCTGAGCCAGATTCGGCTGGATGTCACCACCCAGCGTGAGCTCGAGCTCAGCACGGCGCATATGGGCGCGCCTGTATAATAACGAGGCCGTTGGATCAGACGATGCGTACCGAATCCATGTCGTCACACCCGGAACGATAGTGGTGATGAGGCCCAAACATGTGCACGCGACGCGCCAGGACAGTGCCATGAATGTGCGTGGCACATGCAGCCGTTCACTCAGCTGAGCATACATACGCTTCGCATGAGCTGGATCCATAGGCTCGGCCGCCTGAGCCTGTTCAACAGGTGTACGTAGCAAGGCTTCAGCACCTGCGACATACTGCAGCCTCGATGACTGCTTCAATGCCAGTCGCCGGCACCATCGATGAGTATGCGCCCCAACAGACATGAGGACAACCACGACCAAACCCAGTAGTGTACAACCACGCAAAAATTCCCATACAAGATCAGAGAGGGGAACATGATTATAGGGATGTGCCGTGTCCGATGAACCCAGCGATCGCTTCCATAGCTGGTGGCAAACGCCCATGACATGTGCTTGCGGCGTAGCACCCGGTGCCTCCGTGCCCCAATCGGAACGTCCAAGCAAGGATGGAATCAAAAACGCACCCAACATGTACCGCGCCGCTTTGGTACGCATAGGTTCACCACCAGACGATACGGACTCAGAGTCGTCTGCATCATCCGATTCGTCGACAAGATCGCCTTCTTCTGCATCTTCTGAGGGTGACATGGGCGGCGCGGGACCGTCTGGGTACACTGCATCCATTGGTGGGTACATGGCGTGCAGTCGTTCCATCTCTGCATTCCACTGCGACATGAGCTCGTCACCGCCCTCGAGACTGCGGAGCAGCATATGTAGACCGGCCACTTCACGACTCAGGCGCACTTCGCGAGACTTGAGATAGCAAATATACTCGGTGGCCTTGCTTAAAATGGTGGCTTTACTGAGCTTGGTAGCAGCGCGGATGCCATCCACCAGTTCGACTTCCTCGGCCTTTCCACGCCGTCGCTTACGTCGTGGCCCTCGTGACTGCATCTCACGCAATGCCGGCACTACGTCGCGGAGTCCTGCAATTCTGTCATTGATGTTGCTCCGATATCGGCGCTCAATGGCATTATGTGCGTTTTTGCGCGTCCACATATCGCTTCCTTCGGATGGCACGTTCGATGAAGAAGAAGAAGACGGCGTCGTCGCCGCAGATGAAAGTGATTTCACTTGCCGTTGTTTATTCTCCTGCTTCTTTTGTTCACATTCATGAGTGACAGCACGCAAACGACTTAAGGCTGTCATCGCATTGCTATTACTGCCTGGTTGCATGTGAAGCGAAGCCAGGATGGATTCTTGCGTCGGCGAGCCTAATGGAACCTGCGATGCAGGAATAGAAGAAGTAGTTTGAACAGGGATTACGGGCTTGTGCATCGGCACAGGTGGACTTTGCTGAACTGATGAGGGCGAAATGCCCTGAACAGGCTCTTGATTAGGCGAAGACGTCGGCGAAAACCCAAAGATAGATGCGAGTTGCTGGTTTGTGAGAGGCGCCATATCTTGAGTATCCAGGGGAAAATCAGGTGGACTCGTCATGGTGCCGTCGACGCCACCGTCACCGCTGCTGTGAACAAGCGGAGGTGTGTTGGACAAACTCTCTGGCGACGACTGGCGCATCATAAAATCTTTGAAGGCATCAGAGCAACTCTCAGATTCGCTTCCAGAATGGTTCATCGTACTGGAGAAGTCTGTGAGCGAATCATCCGTGAACGTATGGTCCACATCATGGATCAGATTGGTAAGGAAGAGGTCGGGTACATCAACCATCGACCACGGCTTCGGCACACCGAGCGTAGAATCTATGTCCTTCCACTCAGGCATGTCATCACTCGAGGCTCGAAAGTCCACCGGCGCAGGCTCTGCGCTTTCCTCTTCCATCATCAGTACGTGTCGTACGTGGTCGACCCTAAAAGCGAGCCCAAATCAGCTGTTTCGCGCCTCCACAACGTTTCAAAACACGTGACTCATACATCATGGCTGAGAAGCTCTCGCGCCGCTTGGCGCTCCTGGGTGAGGCGGTCGAGTAGGGTATCGAGCTTCGAAGATAGCGCATCTGTCATGTGTTAGCGAAATAAACATACGAGCTTCATCAAGTGATTGAATATATTCGCGGTTTGCTTCCTCGAGCTCGGTCTCGAGTGCGCGGATCTCGAATGCCTTCCGAGGTAAGTCAGCCATACGTACGTGCTCGTCTTCAGATAGCATGGTCGTGGGAAGATGAGAGATACGGAGCTGCACGTCTTGTGCCTGTGACACAATGTCTTGTACAAGCTCGGCACGCGTGCCTTGCAGAGCTTCGAAAGAAGGCGCATCAGTGTTTCCGAGTGTTGTCAAAGGCACGGTGGGATTCACTTGCGTGTGTGCAGCTTTTCGAGACAGGTATGCTATGGCGGATGCCATTACTTTCAGCAGCATGTCCAAGGAATCTTCTAGCTCGGTAATCGCACTCATGGCGCTAGGGTGTTTGACAGTGTGGAGGACATACTGCTTGCTGCCTCCGTGCCGAAGCGCGATGAGCCCTCGCCACGTGGAAGAGTCACTTCTATGACGGATTTTACATGTATAGACGTCGATGTCAAGAGAAAGTGTTCGAGCGCCATAAATGGCTAGATGATGAAGAGGGGTGCAGAATGCATTCAAACCCTCGAGTGAAGCACAATCGATCGAGCATGTAGGAGTATAGACACAATGTTGGTTATTCGTGCATCACATCATCGGAGGCCTCAGGAGCTTGCTCATAACCAAATGGAGCAGTCGACTCACGAATAGGGCTACCAGCCATTACACCTGTGGCCATAGGAAACGAAGAACGCGTGCTTCCGTCCATCTGCGCATGCCGCGAGCCGGAGGGACTCGTTGGAGCGGCCATATAAGTAGCCCCAGGGCTGCCAGGAGCATTTAGTGTGCCATGAGGAGGCGCGCCTGGAATCTGTACAGGGTTTGTGGCATGGGGCACAATGTCAGGGTTAGGGATCGTGGTGCCAACCGATTGCTTGGGAGCGCGACCAGCCTTTGACAGAGCATAATCCCCAGAGTCAAAGTACTTTCGCTCTTTGAGCTTGTTCGCTAGCAAGTCTTTGCGAGTAGGAAGCTTTCCATACAGACGAAATACCTTTTGTTCTTCTTCTGTCAAAGACTAATCCCTTGTGTCAGAATGGCACAAAATACGCATCATTGTCCGACGTACCGAGATATCTATCTTATTCTGCTGGTGTGGGAGCATGTCAGTAAGAGCACACTTAAACACGCTGTCTTTCACCACGAGTCCAACACTCTGTCGTACCCGTCGGGCGTATGCGACACTGCCGACAGCGAGATACCGATGTATGCAGACGTTCGACTGTTTGCCACACTGTGCATCCCACCCACGTGCCCAATGTGGGGTTGCAAGCGCGTGGCCTCTAGGAAAAGCTCTTGGCTACCCTACTCTTGCCTATCCCGGTCCCGGCCGAGAGAATCGGACGAGTCCCAAAAGGCGTGACGTGATGCCAGCACGGGCTCGGAACCGTCGCGGCGCCCGGGCGGGCCCAAAATACCCTCCAGCCGTGCGAGCGAATTCCTCCTCTTTACCGTAGCAATCGATTTAATTGCACGTCAACAATATGTCGATCCCTGTGCCACCCAGCTGGAAGGACCTTGGTAAGGCCGCCTCTGACATTCTTGGTAAGGACTACCCGATCCACGGCTCGACCCTTGAGGTCAAGACTCGCACGCCATCGGGCGTGACGTTCCGTGTGCTGGGTCTCCACGACAACAAGTCTTCGAACATTAGTGGTGACCTGGAGGCTAGCTGGCAGGACCGGAAGAAGGGTCTTGCTTTCACGCAGGCCTGGTCGACGGCCAACGTTCTCCGCAACCACATCGAGTCGGAGAACCACCTCGCCAAGGGTCTCAAGCTCGAGGTGATCTCGACGCTGGTGCCTGAGAAGCAGGCCAAGAATGCCCTCGTCGCCCTCACCTACCGCACTCCTGGTCTGCACACTCGTCAGTTCCTGGACGTGTTCAAGGGTCCTCTTGCTACGGCTGACGCTGTGGTGGGCCGTGACGGTTTCCTCTTTGGTGCTGAGGCCGCGTACAACGCCAAGGACAAGAAGCTCGCCCGCTACAATCTGGCTGCTGGCTACCATGCGCCTGAGTACGCCATTACGCTGCACGCTCTCGGCAACCTCTCTACGTACAGCGCCTCGTACTACCACCGTGTGAACCAGGACATTGAGGCCAGCGCCCGTGCTACGTACGACTCGAAGGCATCGAGCAACGTGAACCTGGAGGTTGGTACGAAGACCTACCTCGACAACGCTGCCTTCATCAAAGCCAAGATTAACAACTCGGGTATCCTGGCCCTTGGCTACGCCCAGGCTCTCCGCCCCGGTATCAAGGCCACCTTTGGTCTTGCCCTCGACACGATCAAGCTCTCGAGTGGCTCGACGGACGCCAGCGCTCACAAGCTCGGTGCTGCTCTGACGTTCGAGGCCTAAGTGCAAGATGCTGCGAGGCCTCGCATGTGGTAGCTTAGGTAGACCTAGCGGCGATGGACCAATACAATTATCTTTAGCTCAAGGACATCTATGCCTGGGTGCCGTGGCGTGAGCTTCCCATCTGGTTGGATGTAGGGCGCATCCATACCTCCACATGCACCATGTGCCCTGGGCAGCCAGGCGGTGAATGCTTTGTCTGAATCCATGCATGACGATGTGGTCACGCCAACGCTTGCATTCGCGGAAGCTCGTGAAATATGCATAGACATCGCAGCGCTGTTTGCAGGATCCAACTTTGAGCTGGCTTTACCACCAGCTTCGCTCACAAGTGAGTCTCACCCGTGTATTTTTTACGATGAGCGCGTGCGTGTGCAGCTCGTCATGCGCTTGCCGTCACTACCGACTCTTCTTCCGGGACCAAGAGAAGGGTCTGGGAATGTGGATCTGCTGGATGAAGATTCGTCTCTGAGAATTCCGCCCCTCCTTTCCACATTGCTATCTTACCTGCATATTTCTTTACGTGGTACTATGCCGGGTGGGGAAACGAACGCGGCTGACGCCCCCCTGACGTCGCTTTTTGTGCATTCGTGGCAACGTTCACCCGTGCCAACAGACTTTTGCTTACGTCGCTCCGCTCTCTCGCGTGCGCCCAAGGTGGACATACCAGACATGGAGCCACTCCGCGACGCCTCATTTGTCCCGGGCATTTCGTATGACCTGGAGAAGAAAGTATGGACTGTTCGCTGGTGGAGCGATGTGAGTGTGCCGTATACCGCTATGGACGTGAGCATCAGCAAGATTCAAATGGATGCAGTCATGCAGCTGCGCCTTGACCTCGCTAGGTTGTCCGCAGAAGCACAAGCGCCCCCTCCTCAGATGCCTTTCCACTATGTATCGAACCACACGCACCCCTTCTCGTATTCGGATGATCCCTACCTCATCGACGTTGACCTTTTGAGTGACTTGGCAGATCAAGTCAAGGTGTTGAACGAATCCCCCCAGCACCGTATCGATGACTTGTCCAAAAGGCTTATCATGCTCCCTCTTTCGTTGTTAGCGCCTGGATCTCTCAGCACCAGCATCACGTCTCCATGGGGTGCGTCTCAATTCATCACGGAAAAGCAGAAGGAGCTCCGCGAGCGAGAAGCGGCCGCTCGTGCCTCTGATGCTGATATTGCCCTCGCGCCGCTGGCTCAATCCCCTGCCCCACCTAGCAGCTCTCGAGAATTTCCTCGGAGATCGTCCACGCCCTCAGCACTGCTGGCGAAAGAGCTGCCTCACGATTTCGAAGCTCCAGAGACTGTGGACTTGGCGACGCTAGCGTCTTATGGGCCTGTTGCTCTGACCAAAGTTACCACTCACACAGCATCAGTGTGCGCATCCATCACTGTCCGAATGCGTACGCTGAGTCGCTCGTGGCCGACGGATGAAAATACACGCGCCGTCATGGTATGCGTAGAGCTCGAAGCACTGCCCATGCCATCGCCCTTTGTACTGCATGCCATCCATATCGATATTGGAGAACGCTCCGATCTGGTGAGAGAGGTGGGATTCATGCCGTGCCAAGATACCATCGAGGCCATAATCAAGCCGTTGCCTGGCGATGCGTCGACGCTGCCGGTACGTATTGGACGCTTTTCTCAGCACAACCTGCTGTACACAGTGCAGCTTGTGCCACGTGAACCGCACATTGGCTCCCAGGCCCTTGGACACTTGTTGACGACGTGGGATCCTCGCCGCTATGCGCGCGTCACGTTGCTTGGTACACCCGACCGTGGAGCGCTTACTGCACCGTATAGCACATGCGTATCGCAGTGGAACGGGAGCATGGATGTGTCGCTTGCGCTCCTGGATCTCCAGCGTCGCTCATTTGCCGACTATGTCATGCACACGTCCATGCATATTCCTCCCTTGCCTCTTGCGCGTGAAGAGCGGGTATCGCATGTGGGCGATCCGGCTATGTCGCCTCATACGCTGCATCAAACGCGGCGTGTGCTTCCCGTGCGGTTAGAAGAGACATCTGCCTTTTCGCCGAATTATGAGCGACGTGCGCCAGAAGCTGAGGCGCCCCGCCGAGCCTTGGGCTGGGGCGACAGCCATGCCCAGCATGGCGGCTTTGATCCAACGCGAGTGGATACCTTTGATTCATGCATGCTTGCAGCGGTGGAAGCGAGACACGTATTGAGATCCGCAGACGCGCACTACATCCACGTGTATGTCACGCTGACCAACGTTTCCTCTGATCGTGCCATGGACCCAGAGGTGTCATGGCTATCTGAGCATCATGGAGCGGCGCTCGTGCCTGACGCGGATCGTGTGAGACTAGGTATTCTGCAGCCGGGCATGAGTCGCCGGGCCGATCTATGTTTGCATGTTTTGAGTGCTGGCTTTCATCGTCTTGGGCACATTCGTGTGTGTGATACCGGTACGAATGTCGCGTGCGTCTTGCAACACGTCGGATCCATGTACGTAGAGTTTCAAGATAGCAAAGCATGAAGCATGTGCAGCATGCGCTCTTCCGCCATCTCGGCCAAGGGAATGTCTCGAGCCTGGGCTAGCGACCGTGCTTTTTCCAGGCACGGAGGGCGCACGCTGGGATCCGATACGAAAATGCGCAACACGTCAGCATCGAGAATGTGGTGCGGTGGCTCGGTTCGGGTGTCTGTGCGAGACGTGCGCCACGACTCCCAGGGGATGTCGCCCGGAGCAGGTATGGCTTCGATCATAGCATCCTGCAGGCACAAAAGCACGCACGCCATGGGCTCAGGAACACGGACCAACGTACCAAGCGCGCCCGATGCAGTGGCATACATTACTCCGCCGCCTGGGAGCGTGTGCATGGCATTCACCAGGTCACCGAAATGGCATGCCGCTGCATGGCGCATAACATGACTCCAGGGACTCTCTGGCTCTGTGCCCTTTGCGCGCTCTGCCACGAAGAGATTCATGGCCACGTCTGTGCCCAGATACTGCTGCTGCTCCGTGTCCAATACACACACGGCCGATGTCCAGTACGGATGCAAATCGCGTGCGGATTCAGAGAGGCTGCCATCCTCGGCCACAGTGAGCACAGTGAGAGAGTGCATCGCGTCTCCCACCACGAGTGTCGAGCCTTTCGAAGCAAGGCAGGACGACACAAAGGCACAGTCCCAGGGACGTCGAAACGTCAATGCGTTCGGCTCCATGGCATAGGTGTGGACCTCGTGCCCAATGGCCGCCGCTAAGTATCCCGATACGGTAGTCAGGGCACATACATGATCATCCACATGCTTCGACCAGGCAGCGTGTAGCATTCCGTCAGACCAGAGGTATGCGGCGATCTTGCCGTCTGTGGCGCCTGCAGCCAGGCCGACCACCACATACAGAGCGTCTTGCAGCTCGGCGATGCAGGCGCACGTAGGTCTCGCGTAGAGAGGAAGCACGCACACATCCTCCAGCGTGTCTTGTGCGAGAACGCGGAGCGTACCGCTTTCTGACTCTGCTGGGCACGTCGTCACCACGATGTGCGAGTCCATGGACTGGAGCGTAGTGGCGGGCTGAGGCAGGGCCTTGGTCTGGACATCGATTTGATCAAGAGCGTCGATGGCATGTACCTCGAGGCCATACTTTGTAGCGCACGCCAGCTCAAGCGTGGGTGTAGATGCCGTGCATGTCAGGCCGGTGACGTGGTCGACCGACCATGCAGTGCCGCACAAAACCGACTCTTTGAGATATAGAAAGTAGGCGTGCCTGCCGAAGGCCACGACGCCCGTCATGGACGAGCCTAGCGCAGAAAGAGGGACGCGCGCGAGACGCACAGGATGTGTGCCCATACGGCGCGAGTGTATCCTGGTATAGTGAGCATCGTGCACGAGGACATGCCCGTCATTGCAGCCCAGCACGACATAAGCAGGTCCGTCTGGCACAAAGCGGTGCCAAAGCGCCGAGCAGACGAGGGAAGATGTAGTGTGATGAGCTAGCAGCTTCATGTCAGGCACGGCATACATGCAGAGGGATCGATCCCAAAAGCTAGCAACAAGGACGTCGGCGATGTCCAGGCTCGAGACGGGCGCATGGGTATGTAGGGTATGCACGACCGTCCACTGGCCATCGTCCAAGGGAGATAACACCATGAGCGCCAAGGTGGCGAGGCCCACGACGACCAGGTGGTCGTTCCCTGTGCATGCCAGCACCGGAGCAGGTGCCTCCCAGAGCGTGCGCTTTGGGTTGTACGTGTACATGCCTGACTCGGTCACCACAAGATTTCGCGATGCATGCACAATCTGCTCATGCAGCGTGTCTATTATGCGGGCATCACGGACAATGGCGCTGTGCGATGGATGCACGAGAAGTGTGGTATGATGATCCAGCGCGTGTACGTCCAACAGTGCCATCGGCTTCGATAGTAAGCATCGCGTGCGCGCTCTGCGGGTCACAGCGCGGATACTCGCTGTAGATCCTGCGCCGCTCGCAGTGATGAAGCGGTCGGCAAAGCTGGCGTCGTCCTTGACGAAATCAATAATAGGCGCCAGGCTCGGCCACCGGTGTACTTCCTTCACACCATCCTGGACGTGCCACACGAGTGAGTCGCCCGTGTTGCTGGCGAGAAACACATAGTCTTCAGCGAGAGACGATAGGCCCTGCGGAGCCGTGGCGACGGGAGCCATGCCGAGATGCTTTACATCCAAGTCCACCTGCTCCCAGGAAGCGCGCCGGACCACATGCAGAAGGCTGACGCGACCGTCTTCCGTGCCGAACACAACACGCACCCGATCATGGCGCATCGGCAGGCAGGTGGCCGACACAACATACACAGGCCGGTCGAGGTCGACGCGATGCAACGCGGATGTCGACGGTGGGCTCTGCCGCACATCCCGGGGCCGAGGCACGAGGTAGATGGCATCACTGCAAAACAGCAGGACACCGCCACCCGCCTCGGCTGGCATGGCCAGTACGTAGTGTGCATTCATGGCGTCTCGATCTCGAATAGGAACATGCCATGTGCCGGGCACATCGAGTCGAGGCACTTTGCGGTCATGCGGCTTGGACGACATCGGGGCCCATGGCACATGCTCCAGCGCACGACGCGACGTATGAATCGTGTGAAAAGTGAGCACAGGCGTATCCTTGGTATGCGGCGACGACGAAATACTCAGGCATGCGAGCATCGCCGGCGCATGTGTCGATGTCCGCTCCAAAAACGTGGCACTGACCAGCGTCGCATGCGCGAGCCGAGCGTGAAAGGCGATGTCTGTGCCGAGCTTCGCAAGATGGACATAGCCTGTGTGTGTGTGTGTCAGGACCCAACGGCCAGACGAGCGCCCATGCGCCTTCTCCAAGGCCAACGTCACGCCTACGTCTGACGCGGGACGAAGTGGCTGGTCCAGTAGCCAGACTCGCGCCGTTCGCACGCCATGCGCGTCGCCCGGGCGAAACGCCACGAGCCGCGGGTGCGGATGATCCGTCAAGACGTAGAGCACCTCCTGCTGGCCGTGCGACACTTCCACGGCAAGAATGCGCGCACGCAGCGGCACCTCGGCGACTCGCGAAAACGGCGCCGCGCCCACCAACGCATAAAATGTCAACTGGCTGTGGTATGCGACGCACAGCAGTGCTTCGTGGTCCCACCACCCGTACACGATGCGCCCAGCCACAGCTGCGCCGGGCGCATGCGATGGGCACAGCCAGTACATCGGAGTGATGGAGGTCACACAGTAAGCGCTGCTCGTGCCCTATGTAAGAAATCCACGAAGACGAGCGTGACTCGCACGTTCACGCGCAGCTATACAGGAAGCGATACGTGCACGCTCTGCATCAAAGTCGGCGTTGTGCGTGTAGGGACAAACAGACTCGGCATCAAGCCAGTCGCGCGCCTGGTAGAGCGCGCCCTGCCGACGGAGTGCCTGTGCTTTGCGAAAGATGGCCTTGGCATTCGATGGATCGGATGCCAAGGCCTGGTCGCATACCTGGACGGCCCTGTCATAGCGTTCCTGGGCCAGATAGCAGGCTGCCATCTGCGCGTGAGTATGACTATACATACGTTGGAGCGCACTAGACTCAACTGTTTCTGATCCTCGCGGGTGCCTCTCGCACGGTCTGGGGCAGGTCCCAGCTGTTGCAGCACATTCACGTCCAGACCGGCTAGATACAGCGTCGCATAATGGTACGCTTTGAGCGCCCCTACATGGTCCGCCTTCATGAAAGCCTCATTCCCCTGATCTTTGTAGGCCAGGCCTTGCGCTATTTTGGCCGCGGCATCGCCGTGGGCGCCCGACATGCTCTAACCTCGGAGGGGTACGGCTGCTCCCACGTAGGGACCCAGCATGTGGAGACGCACTTGTGCTGGCAGACGCGCGTCCTTTTTCGTTCTCGCTTGCCATGGCATGGCTCGAAGCACGTCATGTGCACGATCCTGGCCAGCCCTTGTATGAAGCACTGGAGCAGTATGTGCCGGAAGCCAATATGGCATGGCCGTTAGCGCGGTCCATGTACGCTGCCCTTGCGTGTGAGCATGCCGAGCCAAAGGCGACAAGTTATACCCTAGATGGCGTGGTGGCCATGTTGAAGACGTCGCGAGGTCAAGACAAGCTGGCATGGACGATCGCACAGAGTGTGTACGATGGGTCGCCTTCCCATGTCGAGACACTCGCGCCACTCGCATTCGAGTCCCTGTCTGCCTCCGAGGCGCCTCTGGAACAAGTGCTCAGCATGCTGACCTTGCTGTGTCAGAGCGAAGCCTTGTCGCCGCTGTGGGACAGGTATCGGCCTATGCGAGTGATCACTGATGTGCTCGAGCATGGCGCATGCGATCGAGTGCCCCTCCCATGTATCTTTGCCTTTTTCGTTCGTTTCCTCGACGCCATGCGCAGTCCTATGTCGTATGACGAGACACTTAAGCTCATCATGCAGCACCTTTTGGAGCATCGACAGCATGCACACCACACTGAGTCCGTTCGAAGCTCAGCACTGGCACTGGGTGCTCTGTTGCTCGAAGTCCGCCTCAACAAAGCCATCGACGCTGCCTTGGCTCATCCCACGCCCGAGACATGCATCCAGGGCGACGCATCCTTGTCCCTCGTGCTCAACTTATATGCCGTCACCCTCATGACTGGCAGCATGCGAACCACGCGACTTGTGCGCCCTCTGGGCCTCGCACTTGTGTATGATGTCATAAGGACCGTCAATGCGTGCCTGTATATATCGCGCACGTCACAATACATCGCTTCGAGTCGAAAACAACATGGTCAGGACAAAGGATTCACGCAACTGCTGGAAAGTATCAAAGATGTGCCTCTTCCTGTCGTTTCAGACCATGTATGGAAGCAAGTATCGCTCGCGTTGGGCAGTGACGAATCGTATCTTGTGCCGCGCGTCTTGCGTGCGTATTTTCTGCACGCCCTTTCCATTGTCGCACCCTTTTATCCTGCGCCTGTACCAGAGATGCACATACCCAAACCATGGGAGAACCCGCCCTCCAAGTCGTATGATACCCTTTGTTCACATATATCTGCCCTCGTGACTCACACGCAGCACGCCATGACGATGGTCGTCGATGCCTTTACCACAGCGCTGGAGCAAAACACGCTGGCCGATATGCCATCTGTATGCGTATCGGTCTTACCAAGCCTAAGTGCCTCGCCATCCAAGGAGCTGGCGCACGGTGCCAATGCCCTTCTACGGTCCCTAAGCGATGCATCATACACCCGCTTCGAATCCATGCACATGCTCTGGCTCGACGCTCGTGAACCGGCCGTGTACGGGGCGCGCCATTTTGTGTCACTGTTCCTACATGCTGCACACCACCTGTCTTGGTCACTATCGCTCGCACGAGCATCCGTGTCCATGCTAGATGATATGCTTCACGTTCTTTGTGACCGCAATATGGGTGTATTGCTACCCTACATTCCTTGGGACGCCGGCAGCGGTGCAGATGTGCTCCATGTATGGACTGGCATATCTGAGTGCATTGCAGCCATGTTTGGGCGCATCCCAGAGTGGTCCCGCACAGCTGATCGACAGGAGATGCTCCAATGGATTGCACATGTGCCGATGCTGGCATCGTATATGGTCCAAAGTGCTGACTTGGCAAGTCGCTCTAACGAGCTGCAGCCGTATACAGATCAAGTGTATGGTGCCCTGGCCTGGCCACTGGACTGTGCGATTGGATGGCTTCGACTGAATCATGGAGAGCTGCTGCAGCAATTGTCTGACTACATTCGAAGGACCGTGCATGTGTTTAAGAAACAGCAGTGTGTAATGCCAGGACCTGTTGTCAAGCACGCCGTGGAATTTTTAGGGCAGCAGCTCGCTGTTACCAACGCACAACAGCGCAAGACGCTTTTGTCTACTCCGCAAATGGAGTTGCTACTGGACGAATTTATCGCTCTCTCGCGCACGCCAGGACCTCCCGCTCCCAAAAAACAAAAGCTGCTGCAACAGACTTTGTCGTTTGCGCCGCGTTCGTTGGATGCACCAAAGAAGAAGCCTATTGTGGTAGACTTGACGCGCGATTCACCCAAGACCGCGGCACCGAAGCCCAAATCGACAGGTAAATTGGCGCAGCTGCGCAACGAGTTTCAGCTTACTCGGGCTGTCGCGCGGAAACCCCAGGCGCCCCTGCGCCAATTTGAGCCAGACGAGCCGCGTGCACCTTTGGCAACGAGCAGTGTGACGGGCGCAGTCAAGACGCTCCCACCAGTGAAACGTCCGCCACCGCCTGAAGACAGCTCTTCAAGCAGTGAGAGCGAAGAAGAAGAGGAGGGCTTAGCTGCTCTTGCATCACCCCGCAAGCCCAAAGCTCACGAAGTTCGCCGCAGTGTGAAACCAATGGTTGATCCTGCCTTGCAAGAAGCTATGCGCAAGGCTGAAGACGAGCAGCGACGGCGTCGCCTTGCCAAGGCTCCGGCACTGACACCTATGCATGAATGTATTCTGTCTTGGGACATGCAGGCCAAAGGCGGTCTGCCCCCAACTCGGCTGGATGGCATGCCTTTCTCGATCGAGGCTGCGCGGTCTGCTTTGACGGATACCGCTTCATACATGGACCGATTCTGCACTCTACTCACCCTGGAGGCGTGGGCACAGTTTCAACAGGCATGTGGCGATGTGAGAGATGCTGTGTCTGTGCCGTTGCAATATACCCGCCAGAGCCGTGTAGACAACTTTGTGCACTTGGAATGGTCCACACAAACGGCTGTGCCTGTTGGCACGTACTTCAACGAGACTGATATCGTGTACTTGGAGTTACCTTCCCGCGCGATTCGACTGACGGCAAATGTCTTATTCAGTAAGCGTGCCTCGACCACGGGCCCTGCCACTATCAACTTGGGCGTGCAGTGTGTATGTGCCAAGGCTCAGTATGCAATGCCATTCATGCATGAAGCTGGATGGAAAGTGACCAAGCTCCTGACTCTTACTACACTTCGTCGAGAATTCGCGGCATTGTGCAGTGTGCCCGACTTGGCGATGGCCCAGGATGTATTGCATGCAAGAGTTGCCCAAGTACCTGACGTATCCAAAGCAGATGAGGTCAAGGCTATGCAGACGTACCAACTCAATGCGCCGCAGGCTCGTGCTGTTGTTGCGGCCATGCGCACCTTGGGCTTTTCTCTGATAAGGGGTCCACCCGGTACAGGTAAGACCAAGACAATTCGTGCGCTGGTCGCTTCCTTTCTCTCTCGCCGAGCTGGTACCACCATTGGAGCCAAAAAGGCATCGGCGCCACAGGCTCGCATGTTGCTGTGTGCGCCCAGTAATGCGGCTATCGACGAATTGGTGATTCGCATAAAGAATGGCGTCGAAGTCGACGGCAAGCGCATCTTGCCTCGTCTCGTGCGCTTGGGTCGTGACGAGGCTGTCCATCCAAATGTACGCGACGTGACGCTCGATGCCCTTGTCGAGAAAGCTGGAGGAAACGCCGGTCCATCTCGGGCCATGGAAGAGCTGCAACAAGTCGAACAAGCGTGGCAAAGAAAGCGTATGCAGCTCGAGTCAGCCAGTGCATCGCAGGAAGCACGCATGCTCCAGGCGGAGCTCAATGAGCTTACTGATCGCCGCTTTGAGCTACGGGAGCAAGTCGCCTCACTTCGGAGTCGAAACAAAATGGGCGCCCTTCGTCCAGGAGCGGAGCATCATATGGCTCGCATGAGCATCCTGGATGATGCCGAGATTGTATGCACGACTCTGGCCGGTGCGGGGCATGAAATGTTGTATCGGTACACGTTTGACACAGTGGTGATTGATGAAGCAGCCCAGACCGTTGAGCCGAGTACGTTAATTCCACTGCGATATGAATGTATGCGTTGCATCATGGTGGGTGATCCTAAGCAATTACCTCCGACTGTGCTCAGTCAAGAAGCTCAACGCCTCGAGTACGATCAGTCACTGTTTGTGCGCATGTTCAATGCGGCGCCAGACCGCGTACATTTACTATCTATTCAGTATCGTATGCATCCTGATATTAGCCTTTTCCCCTCGACGGCCTTTTATGACAAGCAGCTGGTGGATGGGCCGCGTATGACTGAGTTGACGGCTCAACCGTGGCACGGTACCGCTCTCTTTGGTCCATTTCGCTTCTTTGACGTTCGCACACCTGAAGAGCCTGGTCGAAGTCACTCGTTGCAGAACCCTTCCGAAGCTCAAGTGGCGATGCAAGTATACGAGGCCCTGTGTGCCTGTGCTGGATCAAGCCTGCAGGACCGTATTGGCTTTGTGAGCATGTACAAAGCTCAGGTGGAGCTGCTCAAGACGCTTTTTATCAAGCGATACGGCCGCTCTACCGCGCTAGAGGTGGAATTTAGCAGTGTGGATGGTTTCCAAGGTCAAGAAAAAGACATTATCGTGATTAGCTGTGTTCGAAGCAACAGGGATGGCAATATGGGCTTCTTGACCGACTATCGACGTCTGAACGTGGCATTGACGCGCGCTCGCAGTAACATGATTGTAATTGGCAACGCGGACATGCTGTGTAAAGACAAGATATGGCGCACATTGATCACAGAGGCGCGCTCCTTTGGCTTCGTTGTGCCCGTGGACAGCAAGACCTTTGACAATCCGCAGCGCCCAGCGCCCAAGCCTGTGGCGTCAAAGCCGAATGTGACTGCCGAAGCATTATCAACGCCCAAGTCTTTGCCAGCTCCGAAAGCAGATACAGCCAAGGCTTCGTCGACGCCTGTCTCGACCCCTAAAGTGTCTAAACAGCCTGCGCCTGTCAAGATTTCCAAAGCACCCACACCCATCTCGGCTCCTACCCATCCAAAAAAATCGAATCAAATGCCAGAAGGAATCCGGGCGCCGCCCCGTGTGGTTCCATCGGCATCTTTGCTAGCGCCTCCGAAGCGCAAGCACAAAACTGGCAAATGGACGCAGATCGTTGAACGCAACAAGGCCTCCAAACCAGAAACGCCCATGCCTACACCAAAAGCAGATCGGCGGCCACCATCTAGCCATGACGGACCAAGCTGGCTTCGGTCCGCGCGTCCCCATACCCTGCAAAAGCGAAATCCTCCGTGATATACTACATGTTGATAGCGTGAATAGGCGAGGCACATGGCGTTGCCCAAATATCATGATCATCGTCCCATCTAGCGTCGGACGAGTCGCCGCTAGTGGGCAAGGCGCGGGGGGGCGACAGGATATAGGTTGTGTCTGTCGAGAGGCTCGGCAAGTCTAGTGGCGCTGTATCGCGCTCAATCGTCGTGCATGGCATGGGAAACGTCGACGGTGGCAGTATGCTTCGGTCAGCCAGATTCAACACGCGCGCGATCTCTCGCGCGGGATTGGCAGTCGAGGCAGGATGCATTATGCCTGCTATGCTTTGAGCAACGCAATCCATCAGCGGTGTCATTTGACATACATGATGCGCATATGCTCCATTGATGTGTTCGGCGTGCGGTGCGATGACATGCACTATCGACTCGTATAGTGCCTGGTGCAGCGCATGCAAGAGTGGCATCCCCATAACGGGAGCGCATATAGCCTGAACAATTGATTCATCGCGCCAGTGCCATAGCATGTGCAGAAATATGTGTTTGGGAGCCGTAGTACCGCGCGGAATCGGGCGCAATACACAGGCATAACGCAAGGCATCGTCGCGCGTCAAACCAGTATATTCCACGGTGCGCACATTGAATACTTCTGCATTCTACAAAATTAGACACAAAGACGTACTTTACGCAAAAACGCAGCTACGGCTCGCCGCATTCCGCTCTGATGCAGGTCTGAGGCTAGTAGACGCATCTGACCCCCGGAGTGCCTGACACTGCACGCACACTGTATCTGCAACTTCCTGTCGTCACACAGAAGCGCTGGACGAGCTCGTGGTCCACACGTTTTAAGCAGAACCTCACATTCAAGTTCATGTGTCCGAGTCTGCACCACGACTTTCGCGCGGCGAGTCATCCTCACGGCAAGAGTGACGCGTCATGGGTGGGTTGTTGGTCCAAGCGCTTTGACCGCGCCTGTGACGCTGTCATCTGTCGGCCGAATGAAGGGGTCTCTCCCCGGCGTCAGATGCGTTGATGCGAGCCTCAGCAGGCGTGGCAACGTGCCATATCGACACCGCAGCCGCGTGTCGTGTGCTCGTAAGCAGGACGACCTGCTCTTTGGAGTAATTGTATGAGCACAGGAATTCCTGGATATGCCTGTATGTCTTATTCGTAGCGCATGCAACTAACTGCTACCCAGGACTCTGTACCAACGAAAATCGCTGACTTGGAGTCGCGCATCCAGAAACAGCATCGCATTATCGAGGGCTTCCAGAATCTGCGCAGTGCGACACCTAATCAGGATGTGATAAAGCAAGCAGACTCGAATATACGTGATGCCCAGCGAACGATTCACTATTTGCAAGACAGTCTGGTGTCCCTCCAAAGGCGCGCTTCCATCGATGCGATCAATACCGATCAAAAGCCGTCATTGTCCGGGAGCATACCAGCGACGCCTACAACATCGGTGCACTTAGACTCATTAAACGATCCCACCATGTCCCCATCTCAGGTTGTTGACGAATACGCTCAGACGACTTTCGACGCGCCTTCATTCGCGCCATTTCCGATCGACAGCAGCGCAGCATATCGTTCGGGTTCGTACAGCATGGATCATGGTGTACCTTCAATGCATGACGTGAATCTACTTTCTCGTGAGCCTACCGCTGTGCGGCGCAACTACTCGCCTCTCGATCTCATGCGATACGACACGCCACTTACAAGTGCTAAAGTCCAACGCATGCTGAATCAGTTGGAATACAAACTCCAGCTTGAGCGCCAGTTTAAGCAGGGATATGATAAGATTGCACGGCTATACGAAGCTGAAGGCGATCGCCGCAGTCAGGATGACGCTGCGAGCAGGCGTTCTGAGTCGGCAGGTAAGCTCGTACTGATTCAGCAGGCCCTTAATCGGTACCAACAGCTGGACATGCGCGATGCCGAAGAGGTGCAGCAGGAAAATCCGTATGCAGCTCGCCGTGCTCGCAAGCCTCAATCAGGCACACTGTCGATTTCTATCAAAAGAGCGAAGGAAATTGACCATACAGCCATTTCTAACAGTACTCGCTTGATGCGTGAATCATACGTCGCTGTCAAAGTCGAAGAAACTGAACGTGTACAGACCCCTTCATCGCGCACCGATACCTGGAGCGTAAAATACGAACTTCCGCTAGAAAACACCAATGAAGTGGAACTTGTCATTTTCGATCGTGTCGGCTCATCCGTGCCTGTGCCTGTCGGCTTGCTATGGTTGAGAATCAGTGACATCATCGAACAGATGCGCCGAATCAAGACAGGCCAGGTTCTTCCTGACAATGCGCAGTCGTCGCCCGCTGCAGGCGGAGGCGAATGGGTCACAGCGGAGCGAATGGCGTCACTTCATACCTCGAATACCATGAATCAGACCGTAATGCAGCAAGCCAAAGAAACGGGCATGGAGGGTTGGTTCACGGTGGAACCAACTGGTGCCATTTATTTGCGTTTAGACTTTACGAAACAAAATGTGGCAAAACGCCCGTACGATACAGGCCTAGGCCGTCATGGTGCTATGCGCAAGCGCCCAGAAGAAGTGTCTGTCGTGAACGGGCATAAATTTGTTCCAAAACAATTTTATCAGGTCATTCGCTGTGCTTTGTGTGGTGAGCTCTTGTTAAACGCCGCTGGAAGTCAGTGTCAAGACTGCAATTATACTTGTCACAAAAAGTGTGCTCAAAAGGTCGTGACCAAATGCATTAGCAAGACCAGTGATTTGTCGGCTCGCGATGAAGTGGAGCTAAAACACCGTATTCCGCACCGATTTGAGCCGTTCACTAACTTGGGCACGAACTGGTGCTGTCACTGCGGCTCAATGCTTCCGCTGGGTCGTCGTGTGAGTCGCAAATGCAGCGAATGTGACATTACATGCCACGCAGATTGCATGCATCTCGTTCCAGACTTCTGTGGTATGTCGATGGAAATGGCGAATCAGATGCTCAGTAATATCGCAACGATCAAGAAAAATCGTTTTAGCTCGTCTTTGCCCGATTCTGCTGCACCTAAGCGCTCGAGTGTGAGCACCGATACTCTGCGACCATCAGCTCAACAAACGAGCATGGGACTGCTTACACCAGGCATGCAGCAGCTCATGGTGACGCCGCCTTCATCTCGACCTTCTGTTTCGATGCCGGGCAGTACTCAACACAGCCCTGCGCGCAGTCCTCAACCAAGCCCTCAGCAGAGTCCTAAACCCTCGCCTGTTCATCCTACACACCTGCACCCTGCCTCGATGCGGCAGCCATCGATTGACCTGAACGGTGTGGCACTCACGAGTCCGCCTCCATCGTTACAGCCAATGTCGCAACCATACACGGGTTCTGCAAGAATTCCGCCAAAGAGTGTAAATCGAGTACCTGTACCAACTTCGTCTCTAAGTCATGCTTCACCACTTCCGCCACGTCCATCCCTTCCGCAAGTTGCTGTGGTGCCGCCACAGCTTCCCTCTGGACCTGAGCAGGCAACTTCTCTTGAGTTCCCTCCATCTTCGATGCGTAGTGTCACACTTGATGACTTCAACTTCCTAGCTGTACTGGGCAAAGGCAACTTTGGCAAAGTGATGCTTGCTGAAGAAAAACAAACGGGTGTTCTATACGCGATCAAGGTGCTGAAGAAGGAGTTTATTATTGAAAATGACGAAATTGACAGTACACGGTCCGAAAAGCGTGTGTTCTTGACAGTGGCGCGTGAACGGCATCCTTTCCTTCTCAATCTGCACTCTTGTTTCCAGACGGAGACGCGTGTGTATTTCGTGATGGAGTACGTTGGTGGTGGTGACTTGATGTTGCACATCCAACGCGAACAGTTTAATTTGCATCGTGCCAAGTTTTATGCCGCAGAGGTGTTGCTTGCCCTCGAATACTTCCACAAACACGGCATTATCTATCGTGACCTCAAGCTTGATAATATCATGCTTACGCTTGATGGGCATATCAAGATTGCTGACTACGGTCTATGCAAAGAAAATATGTGGTACGGTAACACGACGTCGACGTTTTGTGGTACACCTGAGTTTATGGCACCAGAAATCTTGCTAGAGCAGCGCTATGGACGCGCTGTGGACTGGTGGGCGTTTGGCATCTTGTTATACGAAATGCTTCTTGGACAGGCCCCATTCCGTGGTGACGACGAGGACGAAATCTTTGACGCCATCTTGGAAGATGATCCGCTGTACCCTATCCAGATGCCGCGTGACTCTGTATCTCTCCTCCAACGTCTTCTCACGCGTGACCCTTCACGCCGACTCGGTGCTGGTCCCAACGATGCTGACGACGTGAAGGCACATCCCTTCTTCCGAGATGTCAACTGGGACGACTTGATCAACAAACGGGTCCCACCGCCTTTCTGCCCGACGCTTCGACACGCAAGTGACACCGAATGGTTTGATACAGAGGTATGTGCCATGTCTGTATTTTAGATTGCTAACTTTGTCTCAGTTTACTAGGGAGAAACCAACCCTCACGCCGGTGCACAGTATCTTTTCACCAGAAGATCAAGCCGAATTCCGTGACTTTAGCTGGTACGTGCGAGGTGCGCATGGGATTCCAACTAACCTCCACAGGACATCTCCACACTTTGTATAAATACGTGGAGGTCACATGGTAGCGAATATAGTTCGTAACGAAATTCGCACGCGCACACAAATTCTTCGGCCGACATAGAGGCATTCGTTTTCGTGCACGCAAGGCGTTTGTGGACCAACGTGCACAACGCTCACCTTCTCATAGAGTCACCATGCCGAAGTATGTGCCGATACCCGCACAAATCATGAGCTAACACACATCAGCGTTAAGGACGTCGATGCCGCCCAGTTCATCAACGCTTACGCCCAACACTTGAAGCGGTCGGGTACGTACGAAGGACGGCATGTCGCGTCAAAAGACCACGTTGGCGCGTCCGTCACTTTATACCAGAGAATGGAAACTAACATATGAACAGGTAAGATTGAAATGCCTACGTGGGTCGATATTGTAAAGACGGGAGCCTTCAAGGAACAGGCTCCTTACGACCCTGACTGGTGGTACGTTCGCGCTGCCACGCTGGCTCGCCATGTCTACCTGCACAAGTCGGTCGGTGTCGGTGCGCTCTGCAAGCTCCACGGTGGCCCTAAGAACCGCGGCTTCCGTCCTTCGCACCACAGTCGCGCCTCGGCCTCGGTCCAGCGCAAGGTGCTTCAGAGCCTCGAGGCAATTGGTGTGGTTGAGATCAGCTCGAAGGGTGGCCGTATCATCTCGCAGGATGGCATGCGTGACCTTGACCGCATTGCTGTGGCTGTCCTTGAGTCGCAGCGTGAGGATGAGGAGGATGAAGACGAGGATGAGGACGAGGACGAGGACGAGGAGGACGATGAGTAAATGTATGGAACTTGCTCCATTGATCCTATTCATCATCTACTCTCTTCTACTTACACTCTGTACTAGTGTAGCTGGGGTGAGATCCCTTTGGGTGTCCTAGTTGAATACCTGACTGAAAAATGCATAGCTTGCAATGCGTATGTCGCTGATCCTAAAGATGTGCGTGTCGGAAGAGACCTGCGTATTCGCTATATAGAGGGCGGCTATGTACGCCTGGGGGGTATAGTGGCTGGAGTTGTAGGTTGGACAGGTCGAGGCTACTCGTCGTCGTCCGAGTTGCCGATTTCCATCGCTGTAACGTGTTAGGATGCGAAACTTACCGTCATCGTCGTCCTCCTCCTCCTCCTTTTCCTCCATATTGGTAGTTGTGCTAGGCGCTTGTTCTGTTCGCGGTGCTTTGCTTGGCCGTTCAATGGACTCAAGCGTGGAGCTTGGCACAGATTCATGCGCCCCCGTGGCATTGGCAGAGCCGTCGCGCGCACGTTTTCTTTCGAGACCCTGTGCATCGCCCTGTGCATTTGAGAAGGTTACACGATCATTGATCATTGTACCATCGGCATTTTTGTATATTAGATCAGGTCGTAACAATGCCTCTTCGCCATGCTCTGCTACAATAGTCGCCTTGGATCGTGTTCGTGCATATTCCAGGACCTGCTGTGAGCGCGGCTTTTACATACCAATGGTTTTTCGTAAAATTCAAATCCATCTAGCGCCCTCAGTGCTGCATTCGCACTCTGTAAGTCGCGGAACACGATGAAAGCTTGCCCACGCATGCCATCTGCCCTTGTAGCGACGACATCGAGTACTTTGCCGTAACTGCCAAACAGGCTGTATAGCTGACGACGAAGTTCTGAAGAATGAGTCATGATATACATACCTGGCTTCTTGACCTTTGTATTGATATTTTTAATGTAAAGCGATGTGTTGGGCGTCGCCGTAGACATGCTGCCGTAGAAACGACGTGCAGAATGGATAGCAAGTATAGTCAGCGGGTTTTCAATACATGCCACGTGGAGCCACATGCATCGAAATGGACCATGGCGGGGCAACAACAGCATATTCTTGGTTGTAAATCCCGTAACGATAGGTCGTTGTCGTCATGACAAACGAGGCAGCGACCACATTGCCACACCTGGGTATATCCTACCCACCTTCATTTTCTTCCTCATTCTGGACATACCCCGATTACCGCAAAGGAGCGGTAGTATTGTTCTCACGACTACAAGAAGGTCTGGATGAAAATGAAACTGTTTTATTGCACATGCAGCATCGTGTTAATGCAGAATACGCATATGCGCGATCACTAGCACAAGGTCAAAATGTTACGTGTACTTCTGATCTGCTTTTTCCAGGTGCTGCCGATCGTTCACGCTCGAGATATGACAATTACTCGTCTATGACAGCACAAGCCATGCGTGAGACAGCAAACTTGGTATCGAGTCGTGTCGCTGCGCAGCATTTTCAAGTCGCCAAGGAACTTGATGAAATGGCTCTCGGATCGTTTAGTACATGGGTTGTGGCACATGCAGAACGGGTTCATGGTAGCTGGCGAGCCGTGGACGACGCCCTCGCGGCCCTAGAAGCTCAGTCACTGGATGCAACGAAAAAGCAGTCTAGCTATGAAACTCGCTGTCAGTATGCTGATGAAGCTGATGATGATGTGCGATTTGCACCGAAACCACATGTATATGGCACACAAAAAGAGTCTGATTCTGCGCAGGAAGACGATTGTATTGGAAAGCCTGACGACCCTCAACCTCGGGCTGCTCCTACCCCTAGTGCACCTGCAAATTTTGAAAGCAACAAGGTATCTCAGGAAGTACTTTTGACGGTGGAAGATGGGCTTGTAGAAGAGGCTGAAAACCCAAAAGCATCAAACCTGGTTCCTCTAGAGCAGAAGGAAGCGGATGCACAGAAACTGAAGCGACGTGAAACAATTCGTCAACAGTTCGGATTTAAGGAGCGAAAACGCCCAAATGCGCATGAACAAAATGATCTTGTACATGCTTCATCGGAACGTGTGCATCAGGAGCAGCAGCGACAACATCATTCACGATTGTCTTCTTATTGGAACTTGACTAAAGAACGTGTCCAAGAATCACCTGCATTAGCACAAGTTCGAGCTGCTATGACAGGTCTCTCCGAGCCACGGCACATCCGTTTGCGACGTGAGGCTGACGTGGCCGAAAAGGCTTACCGTGAATCAGTCATGCTACATGACAAGCTGCGATGTGAGACAGAAGAAGTGCTGTTCCGTGAATACAAAAGGGTACAAAAGTGGGAATATGACCGCGCTGTCGCGTTGCAACGAGTACTGGCTCTTTGGCAAAAAATTGTGGGCCGTATTACCAGTAAATCGGACGCATCAATGATAATGAGTATAAATCCGGCAAGCCACATCCAGCAGCTTGTATTTCATTTCCGCACAGGACCATTTCGGCCTGCTGCCATGGTGTTTAAACCATACTACCATGATGACATGCATTTTATGGCAGGAACAATCAATGGAGGGTTTGGCATGGACTTGACAACAGCTGCCAAGAGTGCCGCGCTGCATTCACATAAACCGGCTCTTGCTGGCCAAGGAATTTCGCTGGCGATGCCGAATATACCACCTGTGCTCCATGTCCTTCTCTCGGCATTGCAAAGATCCTATGCTGAATCGTCACGTTGGGTTCCACCCAACAGCACATGGTCGGATGTAAAAGTTAATGCAGAAAAGCGACGAATTTGGCTGTACGATGTCCCCTTGGCGAAAACGCACGAGCTTCGGCGCGAATTGTCGGAGTTTTATAACTCGAATCAAAGTGAGAATGCAAACGACTTGAGTGCTCTCGACCAGATGCTTGACGCCGTGGATGCCCCTGTCCTTGCTGCCACAGTAAAGCTTTGGCTGCTTGAACTTCATTCACCTCTACTCACGTTTCCTCTATGGGATAAGATTGCCACCCTGTATGAGGCGAATCATGTACGAATTTCTTCACTATCGGAAGAGTCAAACAAAGATGACCTGAAAGCAATAGAGGACACCCACTTGCGAGGCTTGTCTGAGATACTTGGCCATCTTCCGAAATTACATCTGACGTGCCTTGATTCTCTTGTGTCACACCTATACAAACTTTTGAAGCTGACTTCAACGGATGATGATGATGATATGTATCTCGCCAAATTGGGCTTGTCAATGGGCCGATGCGTTCTACGTCCTGACAGTACTCTTCCTTCTCTTGTCTTTTCTGATGTTCCAGCTTTACTGTTTAGGGATTTAGTCAAGAACTATGAGACACTATTGCCGCCCATTATGCAGCACAAGGTGAAGGAGTCGGATTCAAAAGGTCTGAGCCCATACAAGGTATTGACGCTTCAAAGGCATCGACCTGCACTGGTCGATGAAAGGATCAAGCGCAGTTCACTTCCGGGGCTGGGTTTGCCAAAAGAAGCACTTCAGCGTCGCGCGACGCAGATCGAGTCTCGTCACATGTCCACCCCGTATGTGCGGACACCGATGGACCATACTATCGCGAATGAAAAGGCGACTGTTTCGCGCTCAGCCACTCTATCACACATGCAGCCTATCTCTGGGCCGCTTCATGATACTGCATACGTCTCAACAAAGCAGGAAATGAAAGGGAATGCTGTGTCGGTAATGAGCAACCAGTCTTCTGAAGAAGCACCCAAGACAAATGTTTTCTCGAACACGTCTGCTCATGCGAATCGTTCTACGGAAAATGATAATATTGATACAATAAATGAACGGGATGAATACAACCAGAATGCTGTTGATGTATCATTGACGCTCCCAGAATCACACTTACAAGGCATGCCGGACGCAAAAGAGGTCGATATTCCCAGGTCCCCGAAGGATCTTGAACAAGAACGCAAATCCCCATCCGGATCACCGTCCCATGGACGTTTTCCCAGTGATACTTCGCCAAACGCTACTTCGGCCACCTCCCAAACACCTCTTCGGGCACGACCTGGAGGGGTTCGTGGACCCAGAGGTCCGCGAAAAGCATCCCGGTAGAGATTATTTCGTACATAACAGTGTAAAGGGCTCATTGTCAGAGGTGTGTGTACCGCGTTGGTGATCTCCACATGAAGGAAAAAGGGCAACTTTTTCGTTTGGTGGCAGCCATCATGGCAGATCTAGGTGTGGACCAGGACGAAATCGAAGACCGGTCAAGCTCGTATGATACTAGCGACGATGAGCTATTAGAAGAAGACGACACGGCTCCTGGTGCAGTAGAAGATGCTGACTGGGAGACTGCACGAGGTGACTTTACGAAACAATACAACCGGGCTCGACAGATGGCTTCCGCTTTGCAAACCTCTTCTAAAGACACCAGCAGCGCATTACCCGCCGTGAATCGAGTGCGTATCCGCCAAAAAGCTGCTCCCGTACCCGGAGAAAGTATCTCGACTGCATCGGAAGAAATCGCTGCACATCCGAGCAAATCTGCTGCACAGATTGCTGCATTGTCCAAATTTGCAGCTCGCATTCATATTGAAGACGCGTATGACCCATCGCGCGTAGCTGGCGGTAGCGTGGATGGTACCGTTCCGCGAAAAACAAATAAACTTGAGATAAATCGGCGTAAGGATAAGGCCGACCGTGCCACGCTCCAGCAAGTGTTGGATCCACGTACGCTCTTGATTCTCTCGAAAATGATTCGCCGCGAGATTATTTCAGAAGTAAATGGATGCATCAGTACGGGTAAAGAAGCAAGTGTATACTATGCTGTACGACCGCCTGCCTCACCTGAGCAAGGACCTGGCAGTGCCGCTATAAAAATCTACAAGACGAGTATTCTTGTTTTCAAGGACCGTGATCGGTACGTATCAGGCGAATTCCGATTTCGTCACGGCTACTCTCGTCATAACCCACGAAAGATGGTGCGCCTGTGGGCTGAAAAAGAAATGCGAAATCTGAAACGACTGGTCAATGCCGGAATTCGTGCACCATCCCCCATTGAGCTTCGAGATCACGTCCTCGTGATGGAGTTTTTGGGCGATAAAGACGGGTGGTCAAGCCCCCGTCTGAAAGACGCAGAAAGTCTGATCTCACAAGAAGACTGGCCAAGGTTGTATTGTGAGCTTCTTTCTACGATGCGGCTGATGTACCATCGTTGCCGCCTTGTTCATGCGGACTTAAGTGAGTACAATATCCTGTTCCATGAGGGCCATTTGTGGATTATTGATGTGTCACAGTCTGTGGAGCATGATCATTTGCATGCTTTTGACTTTTTGCGTGAAGACATTGCGCATGTTGATGCCTACTTCAGTAAACACGGTGTGGAAACACTTGGGCTTCGGCAAACATTCCATTTCGTCGTTAAAGAGGCCGCAAGGTCTCGGGGGGGCGGTGTAGCTGGCCTTGAAAAGCTCGAACATGGTGACGAGCAGATCGATGCTGCCGTTTTAGACCTCAAGAAAAAACATATTCAGGCGAATGAAACCGAAGAATTGCTCATGGACGAGCTAGCTCGTCTTATGGACGATACAAGGCAAACTGCAATGACGAGAGATGCCGAGTCATCAATGGCGGGGCCTTCGATCGTTGGTTCTCTCATAAATCAAATGGACGAAGAGCAAAAGAATGAAACGGAAGAATCTGTATTCCGCCAGAGTTACTTGCCTCGCAAACTCGATGAAATATACGATCCTGAGCGTGATGCAGCGATGGTCCGTTCTGGTCAAGTGAGTAGCCTGATCTATTCCAGTGTGACTGGTCTAAATGACTTGTACGACACCGAGGCGGACCCAGATCAAGCCACACCGGACTACGAAGCCGCGGAACCGGACTCTGAAGATGCTGCAGAGAGCGACTCAGACAGTAGCGAAGAGCTCGACCCTGAACAAAGACAAAATCAAGAGCGCGAAGAACGCAAAAACCACAAAAAGCAGGTAAAAGAGGCAAATCGTGAGCGCCGGAAAACCAAGATGCCCAAGGCGGAAAAAAAGCGCCGCATGAAAAAGACAACTCGGAAAAAATAGCACGTACCAACCACATACCATTAGAAAGCCCGATGCTCCTGCAAATGCAGACGGTCCATCAAGTCGAGCAAAGCACTCGAGTCCTCGTCTTTGATCGTTGAAGACGGTACAATTGGTGTAGCTGGTCCAGCGCTTTCTACAGGTAGAGCACCGGGCACAAGGTTTGCAGGGTCTTCACCTTTGCGAGGCGTAACTGGTAGTGCCGAAGCATTTGGCATAGGCTTTGTGGACGCCCGTGCGTGTGATTTTGAGCGCACAGGGGTTGGATGAGACAGCATGGCAGCATGAGAGCGCGTTCGTCGTATTGTTCGGTCGCGCAGAATGTGTCCCCCTGGCGTTACTCGGGTCGGTGTGGCCAAGTCCGCGTCCAACCCGCGCATCAATGACTTCCGCGGGGTAGAAGGTGAACTGTTGAACTCTAGTGGCTGTGCGTTGGTGCCGCAGACGCGCTGGAATGATGCAAAGTGTTCAGATGCACGGATCACCCATGCCGGTTGTGCCGCTGTGCTGCGCCGGCTTACACTGGCAAGTTCAGACCGGTGAGCACGCTGCAAAACTCGTTTAGACATCTTTTGCAAATGCGACACATTGTCCAAACTCCATGGCGCTTGAGTGCGTGTCCATGTTTCGGTTGACCATGGCATCTCCGAGAGACCGCCGATGTGTGCCAGGGCACCGCTCGTCAATGCTCGATCCGAGTAGCCGCCCTCCAATACACTGATGAGTTTGCCATCAGCTACTTCATCCGCAAGTAAGGCAGCATCTTTTGCGAAACGGGCGTAAAACTGCGGTGGGACATGCTTTCCATGTCGCTGCATACCAGGATACTCGTAAGTACACCCATCAAAACCGCACGAGATCATAATGAGCGTGCGTTGTGCATGTGCTTGGGTCTCGTGAATAAACCGGCGCGCCTGCTCGAACAGTTGGGTATACTTGGTCTCATACACTCGCACAAAGTCGGCATCATCACGATGCGTTTCGAGATGCACTGACGTTAGTCCGTTCCTGAATGTCGCGCGATTCGCTCAGATATCTGTCGCAGGTCGTCACAAGGTGCCTGTTCAGCTCCTTCAGACCTTTTACTAGAGAATTTGCCTTATAAAGCAAAATCATTGCGCACAGGTAATCGAAGTACGTACCATTCCAAATCCATTGCCCATGAGCACCGGCTAAGCATACACTCGCATTCCGGATCAAATCAGGATCCCCGTTCTCACAGGGGAAACTTTCAATGTCATGCAGGCTTCCATAAAACACACGTTGAGCACGAGGCCCGACAAGTGACTCTTCATATAGGAGTTTTTCCCAGGGTGTCCTTGCTGCCTCTGCGGCCCTGGCAGCCTGCCTTGAACCGGTCGTGCCTGAGCGCTGCATGTTTCGTAACATCGATTGAAGCTTGGCCTGTCGCTGCGCATCAGCAGCAGCAGCATCTGAATTGCGACGCCATGCCAAGGCCTGCGTACCGTTGCCATGATGCAAGTCAATATCGAGAATCACAACGCGGTCGACAGAATGAGTCCTATACGCATGTGCAGCTGCGACCATTACATTGTTTACCCAACAAAATCCCGATGGCTCAGCGCCACAACAATGGTGCCCGGGTGGGCGCGACAAGACAAAGGCACGCTTGGCTGGTATATGCGCTTTTGTTTGTACCGGGGGTATATCGGCAAGGCCAGCCTTCGTTGGGAATATCTGCTCTGACGTAAGAACAGACGGATCCGCCTTAGCTCCTGTGACAACGCGATCGACTGCTTCAACGCAAGCACCGAGTGCGTGGCATATCGCTTCGCGAGAGCCTCCATCGCTCGTATCAGATACGCCTTGTGCATGAGGACCACAGAGGTACAAATCGCCTTGAGGTAACATTTCAGGTATTTCGCTGGGATGCATACGTTCATCGCCTTCCCCATCACTGGATGTTGCATCGGAAAGGTCTGCATTCGCAGTGTGTGATCGAGGCAAAGAACCAGGCGGATCATGCGGTGCTTTCGCGGCCAATATAGATAGGCGAGCCAAATGTGAGGTGGGTGGCTCTTCATCGGATTTGAGCCGATATTCGGTTTGTGTTGTGTACATCGCAGGCTCATTAGCATAGGCGTGGATATCCGCGAGCGATGCCTCTGGCTCGTCCATCTGAAGTATGCGAGATGTCTTGAACATACGCAGTGGACTCTCACGCTCCTCCATTGTCATGTTCGATAGCATTGTAGCCAAGTGCTCTGGATTTCCTCGAGAACAAGCTGCAAGTTTTTCGCTCACGCCATACACACCTGCAATACCCAGAAGAACAGCACGGATACGTTGTGGTCGCTCGACGATGTTTGACTTGTCCACACCACGCACATAGCGATGCTTTAATACAGAAGGTGCTAATAACACATCGAGCTTGGACGCAACAGGCACCCATTCCTGGGTAGTGTTTTCGGGCGTGCTGAGAGCATGAGCAGACGATCGCAAGAGTTCAGATGTTTGGGCCTCGGCAGAGGCTCTGTCTCGAGTAATGCCATCAGGAAGATTTCTTACCTCACTTGTATCTACTGCATCATCTTTTACAGGCGGCGCGCTCTCTGAGTCTTTCGGTGGCCTTCTGGCCGGCAGCTTGACAATCAACACCATGCAACGCGCCACACGCCTAGGAAGCAGGCGCGCGTTTCCACTAGCAACACCTTGCATAGGTCAAGCGCCCCCCTATTCGGCCGAATCCACGTGCTGCACGGGCGGTCCATAAGACGGATCCCAGCCACGACTCTGCCGTGACGTATTGAGTTGCACTGTGACGTCGCGAAACATGGAGGGGCTCACGTTTAATATTAATGGTGGCTACCTAGAGGGCGTCGTGAGAGGGTATAAAAACTCAATGCTGACTCCAACAAACTACCAGGCCCTGACGCAGTGCGAAAATCTGGAGGATCTCCGCATGCAATTGTCCGCGACAGATTATGGCAACTTTCTTGCGAGTGAGCCGTCACCTCTCGCAACCTCCGCCATTGCTCATCGTGCTACGCTAAAACTGGTTAGTGAGTTTGAATACCTTCGCGACAATGCAACTGCGCCTCTGAACAAGTTCCTTGACTATCTAACCTATTCGTACATGATCGACAATGTTATTCTGCTGATCACCGGTACACTACACGGCCGCGACACCCACGAGCTATTGGACCGGTGTCACCCGCTTGGATGGTTCGACACTCTTCCGGCGCTGTGCGTCGCAACCAACGTGGAAGAGCTGTATCGCACCGCACTAGTGGAAACACCCCTTTCCTTGTATTTCCGGGACTGCTTTTCGTCGTCAGACCTTGATGATCTGAACATTGAAATTATCCGTAACAAATTATACAAGGCATACCTGGAAGATTTTGCTAATTTCTGCCAGTCTCTTGGTGGTCCTACAGCAGAGAGTATGGGTGAACTTCTTGCTTTCGAGGCGGACCGCCGTACGATCAATATCACCATCAACTCGTTTGGTACACTCCTGAGCAAAACAGAACGTGCGCGCCTATTCCCAAGCATGGGAAAGCTGTTTCCTGGCGGTAACAACGCGCTTGCCAAAGCCGATGAGCTCGATCAGGTCAAGGGCATTGTTGAGTCTGTGCCCGAATATCGACGTCTTTTCGATGACAACAGCATCGCGGGCATTGGATCGGCTGATATTACCTTTGAGACGATCGAAGATAAAATGTTTGAGTACGAAGTGGAGCGTACGTATAAGTACACATCATGTATACTGACGCCTCAGTCAATCGACAGCTTACCATGACACAGTTCCAGTATGGTATCTTCTATTCGTGGCTCAAGCTCAAAGAGCAAGAAATTCGCTCAATATGTTGGATCTCAGAATGTATTGCCCAGAATGCTAGGGGTAAGTGATTTTTTTTTGCTCACATTCAGATCGTATCCATGACTTTGTGCCCCCTGTGTAGCTCTGTAACGCCCAGCCCTTGTAGCTTAATCCTACTTGTCACAATCTTTGTAAGCGCATTCAGGGCGAGAAAAAATAGTTGTGCCTCCACACTTCATATTCGATCTATTGCGCGACGAGGGACGATGAGGCCTAAGCCTCGAGAGCGATTCAATGCAAAGGCGCGAAAGTCTCAAGTGGGTGGATCATCCCACAAAGGTAAAAAGTCGAGGAGAGAGCGTCAAATAATTGAAGCGGATTCTAACGCTCAAATTATTGATGAGGCTACACGCGATGCACTCGCTGAGCAGGACCGTCAACGCCGTCAATTACTCCGTGAAGGTGGTAATGACGAGACTATGAAAATCTCATCGAAAAAACGCAAGCGCCTCGATAAATTTATTCAGGCGAAGCTTCGCAAAGAGGAAAAGGCTCGTGTCCTGGAAAAGTTGGCAAAATCTTCTGCTGAAATTGGCGACCGGACAGAGCTTGTCAGCGCCGCCACACTCGGAACAGGTCACGTAACAAAAGAAGCTGAACGAGTTAGGAAAATACTGAATGGGCCAGATGCAAGGAAAACTTCGCGCCCAGCTGTCCTTACGATCGAGGAAGACGACCAAGATAATGATCTTGATGCTAAAGACGATAAAAATTCCCCCGAACTTGACCGCGAGCATGTATTGCCAGATATGGATGACAGGCAGCACCGTATCTTAGAAGCTTTGAAAAAATTCGAGCCGAAAGAAGAGGCCCAGTCTGCCAAGAATACGGTCCCTGTTGTTGTTGGCTCAGCCCTCGCAAAAGATGCAAACAATGTGCCAATCCAACCTGTAATGCGAAAGCGTCAAAGAAAAGGGAATGTAAATGCAAGAAGCAACCTTTCGATTGTAGCGCGCGTTATGCGCGGAAAACATGAGATGGAAGAGACCACTGATACGGATAGCAGTTTTGATACCGAGGAGGACGACAATAGCAGCCGCCAGGAAGAATCAGAACAAGACGAAAATCCAGACATTCCGATAAACGTTTTCGATGTGGATCAGCTTGTCGCAGAAAGACGAGCACAGGAGCAAGATAATGAATCTATTGCTACAGACGATCTCGAGAGCGAAGAAGCCGATACAGATGCTGATGAAGAGTCGGTTTTGCTGGAAGCAATGCGTCTTAGAGGAATGCTGCCGTCTAAAGAAGGTACTATACCAGATCATTTCCTGTCGCAAATGCAAGCTCCAAAAAATCTGAAGGGCAAATTTGTTGAACTACATGAGAAAACTAACGACACGGACGAAACAGGTGAAGTGTCAGACAATTGCGAGGAGAGCAGCGAAGAAGTTGATTCTTCTGAGTCTGATGGAGACAGTTTAGAGCGTTTTAGTTCGAAGGATGTTCAAGAACGCCCTTCAAAACGGAGGGGTATTGGTGAATCCAGTCGAAGTCGCGGATTCAAGCAATGGGCCAATGAGGCCCTCCAGCTTGCACGTCCTAAAGGTGAAAATGATGATGAGCGACCATTGGAGCCTGTAGGAGGCTTAGTGGATCGCGTACGTGACTTGGGCCCTCAGGATGGTAAAATACGTGGTCCTCTTGGTCAAGACTTGTCGGATGTTCGATCGGCATTTACCCAACAATACTTTGACGAAGAGGCGTTTTTTCGGGGTCTAGGTGAAAAAGCACCCCTTCGGCATGTGGCTGTTAAACGGCCGAGTGATCTTCAAGAGGCAAGACTGCAACTTCCTGTCGTAAGTGAAGAAGATGCAGTGCTCCGAACTATTTTCGAAAACCCAGTAACAGTTTTATGTGGTGAAACTGGTAGTGGTAAAACGACGCAAGTACCTCAGTTCTTGTACGAGGCGGGTTTTGGCTCAGAAGGAAGTGGTACGTAAGCAATGAACAACTGACGCATACAGCCAACCCAGGTATGATCGGCATCACACAGCCTCGTCGCGTTGCAGCTGTGAGTATGGCGCGACGTGTGGCACACGAGCTACAGCTATCGAATAATCATGTCTCACACCAGATTCGGTACGATGCAACAACTAGTCCACATACGCAAATCAAGTTTATGACAGATGGTGTTCTTCTTCGTGAACTTGCACAGGATCTTACACTGGCGAAATACAGTGTTGTTATTGTGGACGAGGCACATGAGCGCAGTGTCAATACTGATGTGCTTATTGGTATGCTCAGTCGTGTGGTAAAATTGCGTGAAAAGCGCTGGATTGAGGCAAAAGAGAAAGGCATGGATGCGCCCAGACCACTGCGACTTGTCATCATGAGTGCAACATTGCGGGTCAACGACTTTACCAAGAATTCGATGCTGTTCTCCACACCACCTCCTGTTGTTCATATTGGCGCAAGACAGCATCCTGTGACGATTCACTTTAATCGTCGTACGGTCCAAGATTATGTGACAGAAGCTATCAAAAAGACGAGTAAAATTCACACACGTCTCCCGCCGGGTGGAATTCTGCTTTTCATGACTGGTCAACAGGAGGTGCAAACTGTTTGTCGAAAGCTCTCACAACGTTATGGGGCGGATGCTCTCTCTAAGTACACAATCGAAGCGGTTAAGCCTGCGATGTCTACTCGCATAGCCGAACCAGAGGCAGAAGAGATGGATCTTGGGACGGCAGAAGATCTGGATGTGGATGATGATTTGGATAATGAAGTACAGGAAGACGAAGAGGCACTTGATTCTGACGATGAATCGCTGCCGCTGGCTGAATCGGACACTCCGATGCACATCTTGCCTTTGTACTCTCTCTTACCTTCTTCAGAACAACAGCGTGTGTTTGAAGATCCGCCGGAAAATACGCGCCTGGTTGTTGTGGCCACAAATGTGGCTGAAACGTCTATCACAATCCCTAATATCAAATATGTTGTTGACTGTGGTCGCGCTAAAGAGCGCCAGATTGATCCACGCAGTCAAGTACAGTCATATGATATATCATGGATCAGCAAAGCTAGTGCTGCCCAACGTGCTGGTCGTGCTGGTCGCACAGGACCTGGGCACTGCTACCGCCTGTATTCTTCAGCTTTGTATGAAGAGCTTTTCCGCGACTTTAGTGTGCCGGAAATTCTGCGCACACCTGTCGATGGACTCGTTTTGCAAATGAAAGCCATGAACATTGACAATGTGGCAAACTTTCCATTCCCTACCCCTCCTAACCGCTCTGCACTAATAGGGTCAGAACGCATGCTGGTTCATCTGGGTGCTTTGGAGAATTCAGATGCCATATCAGGCAGCAAGCGAGCCGTGCATACTTCCGTTACAAGTCTGGGAAAAGTCATGGCATTGTTTCCTGTTGCACCGCGTTATGCGAAGCTTATAGCTCAAGGGCATCAACATGACTGTATGGCGTATGTCATTGCGATTGTTGCTGCTATGAGTGTGGGCGACATTTTCGAGCGTGAAGATGCATTGCCTCTCAAGACGACCGCGGAAGATCCAGCTCAAGCTAAAGAACTTCGTCGTGTAATGCGCGCTGCATACTTCAAAGCGCTACAGGTGTTTGACGCTTTGGGTGATGGCCAAAGTGATGTATTCCGTCTTCTCAGTGTGGTTGGCGCGTATAGCCACGAGGCATTGCGTGGCAGCTCGGTGGCATTTTGTCGCGACAATTTTGTGAGACAAAAAGCAATGGAAGAAATCCACAAGCTACGTGCTCAGCTGAGCAATGTGGTGCAGGCCAATCTTTCGGGTCTTTCGGAGCGGCAAATGCGGCAACTGCAAAATCCTAGCTTGCCAGCGCCTAATGCAGTGCAAATAAAAGTGTTGCGCCAGCTGCTTGCTTCAATCTATATTGATCGTGTGGCTGTACGTGCTGATATTGTTGGTGCACCTGAGGCAGAATTGGCGCCTGCAGCCCAAGGAACCAAAATGGCGAGCACCCGACGCGTCCCATACGTGGCATTAGGCATTCCTGGGCCCGTATACATTCACACGAGCTCTTCCTTTTACCATCGTCCTCCGCCGGAATGGCTCGTGTTTGGCGAAGTTTACCAAAGTGCACCGAAGGATGTGCCGCTAGAGAATGAAGAAGAAAAACCACGCACGATATTTCTCAAAATGCTGACCAAGATCAACCCTGCATGGATCCATACGCTGGGTCGATCTTTGTGTACCTTTTCTCAAGCAACAGAAGAACCAGGTACATCGGCTCTTTCAGACTCCATTAAAGCGTTGAAGCGGGGAGAAAAATCCACACTCCAGCGCCATGTTGTGATAACGCCTCGTTACGGTGGATCTCTACAAGATGGCGGTGCCGCAGGCGGTCAGGGCTGGGAACTCCCCGCATTCACTGCCAAGCAAGTACTGGTTAATGGGCGATGGTCACTGCAGGCCTGAGGCTAGGCACCTTCAGGCATCTTTCCAGACACCACATTCTCGCCTGTTTTATCGAACGTAACGTTATCCGTGGCTTTAGAACCCATGCGGATATACTTTGTATGACTTCCATAGGCTGCGTTGTGAGAGACGTGCGTACACACCAAGCAACTCGTTTGAGTCAATGTCACGGAGTTCCGTACGAGTGTATGCAAGCGTTTTACCCATACTGATGATCTCGCTTGTGACTCGGATCACATCGCCGGCCTTACCGGCAGGTCGGGCAAACGTTGCGTTAATGTCAGTGGACACACCCGTGTTTCGATAACCATTTGTGGCCACCGCAAGAGAACCACCAGAGTCAATCAACGTCAAAACCACACCTCCATGCATGGAGCCAGCGCGATTCACTGCATAAGTCATCATGATATCACATACAATGCTCAGGCTTGACACTGAAGCGGGCATCCATGTAACCGGGTCGAGCTGAAACGACGCTTAGGGGCGAAGTCGTGCGGTAATCATGTCCCTCAACATCCAGCCTTTTGTTAGTTATTAAACATACATCCACTTGTGAACGCGACGCACAAAGCGCAAGCATGGTGTGCGTAGCACGGCTGAATTGAACATGATGGTGTATCACTGAAGCCAGGTGCTTCACCCGACAAATCAATGTCTCACCTCCACATTGCCCATGTCATTTCCCCGCAGACTGAACTTAATAGTGAGTTTACTATGATACATGGGCTTTATTCTTGTCGTGCACAGTCAATATATATGAGATGGGAGCGAAATAGACTCGATAAATATCCAGCTCTTAATTTCGAGTTACAGTAGCATGCACTGCAGCCTACGGCAACTCTCAAAGCTATGTATATTTGTGCATTAGTCTCTGAAATCAATAAGACATTAAAACGCCACTGCCTTGAGCGATCTCGTATTTATCAGATCGTCTGACCGTAGTGAAGAAAGTAAGCGTTATATGGAGTAATAAAACATAGGAAACAGTACTGCTGGTGCCCATCAAGTCCTACGGATCTAATAATAACGTGTCGCGATTTGGATTCCATGTAGCGGCCTGCGAATTTTCCATGGACAAGCGTTCAGGCAAGGGTGAAGGACCATATGCGTGGATATTTGGATCATAAATATAAGCCGCCGGGACGTCATCTCCTGCATCAGCACCAACAAGCATGCTGTGAGCATCCGTCGCGCTACCAGGGACAGGAGGCATCATCCAGGGCATGTAAGGAACGGGTGGTATTTGCATTGTCGAACGCAGAAGCATCATTCGAATTTGTGAATTTTCCTCCTGCAAGCGTCGCAGCATAGCTTCTTTTTCCGCGATGATTTCTGCTTGAGGGTGCCTTTTACCCAAAGGTTCCAGATCTTCGTCACTGGATGGTGTGTCTTTGTCGCGCTGCAATGAAATAAGCGGCACGTCGTCGTCGCCTTTTGGTATCCACTGCGGTTGGCTTAGCTCAAAGCGAGATATCCTGCTCATCTTATCGGTGGATGGCATCGTGTCTTGTGAGCCTTTATCTTCGTCAGATGAATCATCAAGCCATGCGTCAGCCCTATCGTCATCATGCACCTCCTGAGTATCTTCCCATTCGCGGACTTCTTCAGAAGTTGGATAAACAATAGCTGAGGCAATACCAGGCTCCATAACGGCGTCTATAAATGCGTTTTGGTCGATTCTTGGAGTTTCGTACCTTCGTTTCTCATCCTCCCATGACGTCTGCTGACCGAAAAGGCGTTGCATACGTTCACGTGTATCATCGTTGTATATATGATCATTCATGGCGGAATGGTGACCATAATGCTTGGCGGCATGTTGCCGATCCAATTCATGACGAGAAGCTTTGTCAATCAAATTCGTACCATAAAGACGTCCGGCAGGCCGACGATCATCATTCCACGGCGTCTCAGCATCAGACTCATCGTCAATGATGGTGTCTTCATCATCATTGTCATCATCTTCTGCATTTAAGAATGTATCATCATCCAACATATCTGAATTACCATGTTTGGTAGCCGGCAACCTTTTGTTCTTCGATAATGCATGCAATCGCTGTCTTTGGCGTTTCTCTCGCTTTCGACGCAGACGTTCGCGACGGCAACGCTTTTCCGCAAGTACTTCATCACGTTTGTGAATACGCACATCCATAAGCGGAAGTTCATCGTCAGAATCATCATCATCCGCCGCCAAATTGGCGAAGTACTTCGATGCATTTGTAAAATATTCCCAACCCCAGCCTTCTCGGTCTTCGTCGCGATTAACAAGAGCATTTCTAAACAAAGCCGTCGACGGATGTAACGCTCGGCGTCCCAAATGCGCAGGTATTTCGACAGGGGCAAACGTGCCAACATCATTTTTAATGGAAGGTACAATGACACCACCATCCATAACAAAGCCCCCATGTGGGGTAAAAAAATCGTCCAGAGACCGATAGTCAATCGAAAGAGAGCTCAGAGGCATCGGAATACAAATGTATGACGGGATAGCTGAACGCCTTTGCGTGCTAATACCCTCATCCGTCACATAAAATGACGCAGACGTATGAGACATACCCGGCGCCACAGCTAAATCGGGAGTAACTGGAACATGCTCAAACGATTGACTGGGCATAATTGTAGTGGCACTAGAAGGAGCCCTTTCTGAAACAAATTCTGTTGGAAGGGGCGAACGGAGGCTGACACCAATCATGTCATCATCTTTGGTGGAAGGAATTGAGTGCATCTCGTTCACTTCGTCTGGCACCGGAGAGAGTCCAGCAAGATGCGGGTAAGTGGATAATTCACCTGAAGGAGAAATTGATGTATGTACAGATGGAAGGGTAAATCGCTTCTTAGTCGCCATCTTGAACGGATTTAAACGTTGCGACCAGCGTGCGTTTACAGGACGATCATTTTCAGAATGAAAAGGCGCATGCGATTGATATTTATCCTCCTTTGGCTCAGAATCACGAGCAGTGGCAGGCGGATGAATATCAGGGAGCGCCTGACCGTACAAGATGCCTGCTTCATCAGCCACAGAGTGCATTTCACCGGGCCAACCAGAAACAGACAAAGAGTGTCTGCGACCACTAGACCGCCGTATAGAGTTGTGTCGTCTCAGAACACGTTGTCGAAAAGACGTCAGGTCCTGGTCATCGGAGCCAAGTTCAATGCCAAGGGCGTTAATTTGAGCGTCCTCATTCGACCCAACGTAAGACGCCGTTGCAACGTTCAGAATATGAGACGATTTTTCCATGCTTCGTGACATGCTAGAATCCTCGTTGGAAGACATGCTCACATCCAAATTTGGAGTGTTTTCAGGGTGCTCTTTCATCTGCTGAATGCGGTGCAGTAAAAAGTCAGCGCGTGAATCAAGTTCCGGAACAGACAGCTGGGGCATAGAATGAGAGGTTTTTAATGTGGCTTTCTCGGATTCGTTAGAGGGTGTAGGTGATGGTTCAGGTTCCTGTCCATGCTCCATAATCATATTGGCGTGGTGTAAAACGTCCATCATAGGTGATCCAAATGTATTGGGATGGAGATCCAGCTTGACCGCATCATGATTTTTCTGTTTGTCGGAGGCAGATACGTAGTCTGATGATCCATCCTCATCCCAATTAGCTGACAAGCCAACGAAGCTTCGTGAAAGCTCTTGGACCGATGCGAGAGGGTATGTATAAACAGGCCGTATGCTGTCCAAATTTTGGGAGTCTCGGAATAAAGCGCTTTCAGTGGCATATTTTGGAAGCGTGATAGAATCGTGGAAACCCGGTGGCATCTCATCTTGTTGTGATAGCAGCATCAAGCGTTGCTGAATTAATTCATTGTCTGCTTCGATAAGTGCGGCAGCGAGCTGCCTCCGCCGTCTCATCCGGCGCTCCTCTTTTTTCTGATGCTTTAAGAAAACATCCTGGGTATGAGTTGATTCCGACGGCCACAATGCTGACGGGACCACACCGCCGTCGGACATCGGCAGAGAGGAGCTGCCTATTAAGCCAGTTGTTGATCTCTACATGACACGCCCGATTTGCAAGTAGAAGCCCGATCGCATAAATCTACAGTGTATTTGAGGTCGTGCACCTCTTGTCATGTCAGGATTTGGTATGATTGCACGCAATAACTATTTACCCGAGGATTAGCTCATAGATAATGACGAGGACGTTGACGATGATCAAAGGAACTGAAAATGTTAGTACAGTGGGAAGGAGAAGTACATACTGCGTAGTAATACTCGAACAGCACTGATAAGATGAATTAAGCGCTGTTTGACGCCTGCATCGCCTTCTCCTGCATCCAAGCTGCTGAGAGAGCGGGGATTCGTAGACCATCCGACTAAATATAAGTAGATTTGACGTACTTCGACTTAAGAATCGCTCCTCATTCAAGATAGCGATACTGTTTACCAGTAACAATGCCACATAGAAAATGGTACCAAGACCCAGCATGTTTTCGCAAGAGCGCCAATACTAAGAAGATATAGCTTTGTTCGATACAACAGGTGCTGCCGTATGAGAGCACAAACGTCACTTCTTCAGGCAAGACTCTCCCAACCCAGATAGCGTAGTACGGAGGCGAGCCTTGAAAGATTTCGACGAGCCGAATATGCCACGTGCGTATGGAGGCGTGTATGACGAACAGCACGATAAGGTCGCGACTTTGACTAGGCGGCGTCCTTGCTGGCGGCTTGAACCATCATGTTGTTCTCTGGTTTGCTGACACAAACTACGACAATAGCACCACATTTGGCAGCTCGAAGCTGGAGACTCTATTCATTAAGGTATTATAGCTCTTTGGCTATTGCATTTGATATTGATGGTGTTCTTAAGCAAGGTCCAAAGGTGCTCCCTGAAGCGATCCGGACAATTCGCATGTTAGAAGGCGATAACCCATGGAACCGTAAAGTTCCCTACTTGTTCATTACGAATAGTGGTGGCAAAAGTGAAGCTGTGAGAGCTAAGGATCTGTCGAACGATTTTCAAACACATGTGGCGCCCAATCAAGTTGTGCAAGCTCATACAGTGATGCGCTGGTTGACCGAGAAGTATCGAGACAGTCCCATTTTAATGCTTGGCGGTCCCGATTACCCGCCAGGCTCTTCTCGAGAGGTTCTTGAAAGTTACGGATTTCGACAAGTCTATACGGCACATGATTTGCATGCTTATGCCACCTCCTCATTTCCATATACGCTCCCCGGCAAGGACCAGAAGCCCGCGCTTCGTCACGTCGACTTCTCCAAAGTCCAATTTGAAGCCATTTTCGTGTTTCACGATAGTCGTGAGTGGGGTCGGGATATCCAGTTTGCCGTGGATCTAATGCGAGCAGACCGTGGCGTGTTCGGCACTGTACTTACCAATGAAGAAATTCGCAGGCGCTCGCCTATGCCTATATACTTCTCCCATGCTGATTTATTGTGGGGAAATGATTTTTCCGTTGCTCGACTGGGACAGGGTGCGTTTAGGATAGCACTAGAAGCGGTATTCAAGGTGCGTTGATCAGGCTAACAACAGCGTGTTACAGATGGTATCGAGCTGAATGCGCATGTTTTCGGCAAACCAGAGGTGTCGACATATAATTATGCTGATTCTCTTCTTCAGGGTCTGTCACAGGCGTCTTTGGAAGATGCACGAGCAAGGATCGCTCCCCAAAACGTATGGATGATAGGTGACAATCCTTTTTCAGATATTTCGGGTGCGTTTATATACGTCTAACATCAGGCGCAAACAATTATGGATGGTCGTCCGCTCTTGTTCGCACTGGCGTATATCGAGACGTGGAAGGTCCACCAGCGCACATGCCAACTATTATATCGGATAACGTGGAACAAGCAGTCCAATCCATTATGCAGCGAACGTGGTCGTAAGTCTCGCCAATGATTCAAATCTCTATATTTTACAACTCTATGTGCCTTGCAGAAAGATCATATATACAAAAAGTAAGGGCCCTTAAACTTTTGAAACACAGTGATCACGCACTTTTTTGGCATGATGCAATATCCCAGAGAGTTTTTCTTTTGTCAAGGGCACGCACGAATCATCTTTGTTTTCCATAGGCTCCTTCACTTGCATCGACATAGTGCCAAGCGCGATAGCGCCAATGACCTCTTCGTCATTATCGATTGCTGTATCATGTCGATTCAAAATGGCTTGATTTGAATGGGATAAGTTCATACGAACGGATTGGGAGTGTTCCAGACCTGAGTTATCATTAGAGGAAGAGTCCAGATTATGGAAGTATGCCTCTCGACGAGCGTCGCCTTGCTCTTTTTGCGACAAGTTGCTGTGAATGCTAGGAGCGTACTGCGGTTTCTGAGAAAAGTCATCCGCATCTCCCGCAGCATCTTTTTTCAAGAACATCCGACTTCTTTGACTGGGAAAGTCAGTTTTCATACTCTTTTTATGAACATGGGAAGAGCGTCGACGTAACCGAGGCGGGAAAACAGTTTGTGCAGGAGTTGGAAGGCCGACAATAAAAGTTGTCTGCACACTGGCATTAGGCGGTTTCAAACCTTGCACTTGAGACGTATCAGCTTTACCTCTTGCATCCAATCGTACATTTGATGTGACCGCACGATCAAATGCTACTGATATTGGCTGTAAATCATTCCAAGACAATTTGGTATTAGTGTCAGACGCGACTAACACTTTATGCTCGTAAATAGGGGGAGGGTTTTCGGTTGGTATATTGTACACCACTGATGAGGCAGTTTCTTGAGGTATGTTAGTATTATAGCGACGTTGTAAAACGAAGATGCGCAATATCACCATACCCAAGAGCCCTATAACCACAGCAATTGCAATGACAGCGAACGTCAAGAAGGGCAAATGAAATCCTTTGCCATTATTATCTTCATCCACTCTTGGATCATCACGAACTTGAAATCCATTTCCAGCTGCTGCGTCACGTATCAGCCACGTATTTTGAATTCGAACAAGCATGTCCCCAGTACGTGTGTGGGGTGACAGTGGCAAAGGCAAGGCGTGTGCGTGAAAGTCTCCGTATACAATATAAAATAAGGATGACTAAACTACCGAAAGGATGTGGGGCAATCAGTCAACCTTGCAATGCTCCACGTCCGTATCACTCGATTGGAAGAAATGAGGTGTGCCGTACCAGCGAAACAACGTGATGGATAATAAAAAGACGGTTAGAGCATTCACAGAAGAGCCGGCATCCAATGCGGCAGAGAGAACATAGTTGTACTTCCTGAACCAATGTGGGTAACGCTCCCGCATCCATTTCTGCGAAAGGAACGCACACACAAAGCCTCCCAACATAATGTTGGTTGGCGTAGCAGGAGGTGCAATGGCTCCGTGAAGCAATATTGGTATGACGATTCGGCTGTAGATGGTATCTTTTGTCTTCTTTGAAGCATGTCGCACATGATATCTGTGAAGGAGCCACGGGATTAAAGGCAATACCACTCCTAATGCAAAGCCCCAGTACAAGTACAGATAATTACCAGCAAAGAAACGCTGAGGGCCCACTGCACCCCAAATGATAGACGCAGAGCGGAAAATTTGCACTTTGCGGCCATCCCACTGTCCCGTGGGGTCCGATGCACTCCCATCTAAAAATGCACGGTACCCGTTTTCAGGCGCGAGCACTACACATACAACCATGTAATTCACGACAGATCCAATCACAGTTCCTAAAAGCTGCGCCAAAAACATATGCTTTGGGTTGATTTTCATGTAGTGAGCAAGCTTCAAATCACCAATCATGTCCAAGGCTTGTGCGCAGCTCATATAGCCATAGCACTTCCAGCACACATTGCCGATAGGTTTACCTGGGATAAGGTACCCAGCCACAAATTCTGTGATCACATTCAGACCCACACCTGTATCGCTGACAGCTTTTAAAATCCCAATAGGAATCAAAAAAAATAGGGACATGCCCACAGACAGGAGCAGTCCCCAAACCGGGAATTGCAATGGCGTCGTTGATACGAGAATCACAGCACTTCCAAGAGACAGAAGCAGCGTTATGATATACCAGGATTGCGGTACCAATGGATACTCTTTCATAAGCTGGTTGTGAATATCTGAGTACAAAGGATCCCATAATGCCTTTTTAATTTCTTTGCCATGCCATAATAATACATGCGTGATGGTACTAGTAAGCATGGCAAAACTTATACCATATGAGATAGCAAAGAATGGCGTTAGAAGCATAGGCTTGTGTGATGCCCAAGCATTCTCATTAAGAGTGTTATCTGGATGAAGCACAGCGTTCACGTCAAAGGTCTGGTAAGTGGTATTGTACAGTGCCGAGCTGAGAACAGACGGAAACGACTGGGCGTTCCAGAAATTCGTGAAATATAGTAGTGGCATAACAACGTACATCATAAGGATGAGACCGCTGTAAAAATTGAGGGATGCCCACCATGGCGTATACAATGGGCCGCTGTTACCAAGGACATTCCAATCAAAACTAAGGTTCGCAATACCAAATCCTTTATATCCTGAGCTCAAAATTTGCGTGATTCTGCTGCGATGAAAATAGCATAGAACAGCAATGCTGCTCAGTGTGGGAAATAGTGTAGTAGGGATGAATTGGTACACAAAAATAGCCGCGAATGTGATAAGGAAAAAACGCATGCGCTTTTGTGTTTTAAGAGAGACGTCATCATGAAGGGTATTAAAGAGTGACACGGTCACTAAAGCGCTTGGAAATACCATCGAAGGTGGCCGGACAAGTAAATTGTACACGAGACCAGCGAAGCCGAAACCAATTACCTGAGTGGTGATAAGGAGCGTGAGGGATGGAATAACAGACATATGCTGATCGAAAAACAATTCTTGAATGTTAATGATGTCTGAAGCATATGCACTGGTCGCACCAGAGGACACTGTCACGGCAATTAATACATGTTCTTTCACACTGAATGGACCTGGATTTAAATGAAACCGCCAGCCAAGGAAGTTGACCTCGCGATCCGGCAGTAAACTTGCAAGCCATCTACCGAGAGGCAATGTTACAAGAATCACAAAATATGTGCTAAAAGATGGCGCATTCGACTTGTAGAAAAAAAGTTGTGACATGCCCGCACCCAGGATTGTGAATATACTTCCGAGTATGACTGCTCGTAATGTGAGCGACGGTAACAATGGATCATCTGTTTCTGGCACGACCTGTCGCACAAGAAAATGTGAGTCATCATCCTCATTCAGTCCAAATCTTTCGTGTTTATCATGACCAATGTCGTATCTTTCCTCATCAAGGAGCCTTAGCTCAACATTGTCTCTTGGCTCACCTGTTCTTTCCAACTCTTCCTGTACTGCATTTTGATCGCGCATACGCACAGCCTCTGATACTCGCCTATTGTGCATCAAAATTTGGTCACTAAAGCAAGTTCACGTTGGTAGGCGCGAGTGACTGTGGAGTCCAAAGATACAGCGGCGGAATGGTTCGCTGATGAGGCACTGATGTACTCTTGGAAACGCGACTGATTACTCCACGTGCCGATTCTCCACACACAAGTTCTTGCATCATATCCACCGTATCGATGTACGGAGTGCTACAGGTGTTAGGAACACAGGCGCTCATCTTCGGTGGATGGAGCATAATTGATGCCATCGGAACAAAAATAATTCTTGAAGGATTGTATAAAATACCCATTGCTCGCTTTCAACTTAAGCGTCCTCCGCCGCGCACGTTAGCAGCCAAGTCACACCTCGAAACTGCGCGCATTTTGGTTGCGTTAGCCTACTTTTTGTATTGTGCGGGAAAAATGGTTTTATATATGGAACCAAGTGCTTATAAGGCCCTCGAAATAAATATCACTGCTAGTGACACTACCATCAAGCGACGATTTCGCGAGCTGGCCAAAATGTATCACCCTGACAAGGTCGGAGAGGAGCACGCTGACGTCTTCCGACTTTTGCATGAGAAGTACTCTTTGATATCAGATTCTGATACGCGGATTTTATACAATATGTTTGGACCCAGGATTGCTCTTTGGGAAAGGCTCAGCACCCAGACGGAATTTATTCATAATGGCTTCAAGGAATTAGTCTATCAACATATTTCCATGCTTCTTCAACAAGCTCTGGGAATCATTTTGCATCTTAACCGGTGGAATTCGCGTTCTATGAATGTTGGTTCAATGTGGGCTCTACTGCTTCAGTCATGTGTATTTATATTTCAAGTGCGAATGCTGACTGATGAAAAGTGGTCAACGTGGCTTGGATATGCAACCGGGCTTGCCGTGTTCCAGGCTGTGAGCATCATAACAAACATGCTATTTCCATGTATCCTTTTGCTCCAACAATGTAATATAAGCTTTGACCAGCTTCTTACGGCGGGTAGCTGGATGCATTTTCGATTTGCACGAGACCCGCAGCCAGTGCTGATCGAATCACCTGACATGCTTGCTAAAGCGCATATGTTACACACTCTTCGTCGCGAGCCTGAAACGCTCTCTGAAGCGCGTGAGCAAATCAACATATTGGTTGCGGCAGTAAAGCAACTGGATGAAAGTACAAAAGAAAATTCAGCAACCGAGTCTGATTCATAGTAGAAATACTACATATATTCGTGATACGTGTGCAGCTTGGATCATTCATTATACATATATAACATTAGTATCCACCCTGGAGCAGCTCAAAAAATGCCGCTGCAATTAATAACAGCCCAAATGGAACTAGAAATAAAACCACCAAAAATTCTTGCCAGCGACGTCGTCTTCGCGACTTTTTCTGCAGCTCGCATTCTTTCCGCGCCAGTAAAATCAGTGTAGCATCATCACAATTATTAGATGAGTGCTCATTAGTATGATTTGGTATACTTATACTCATCGGATGACATGGGTGCCCATGATCATCAAGACGCGGGGTCTCCGAGTTCTCAGAAAGGAGTGGCTCTGTATCCTCTGATGCATACGATGATTTACCAATCAAAGTACTTAGAGGTGATAACAAGAAGCGACTGATGCGCCGGCGCATCGAATTACTTTGAAGAAGTAAGATAGCACGTGGTCTGCGAATTTTGAATAGCACCAGCCAGTTCAAAGCAGGGAGTATGAAGCCAACGACGGCTCCGAGAATACCAATGTATTCCAAAGAACGCAAGAATCGAAGCTCTTCCCCTTCTTTCTCATTTCGCCGAAATACGCCCCCCACGCCAGAAAAGTAAGCTGGAAAAGCAGTGATAGACCAAAGAATAATGGCGGCGAATTTGTCCTGAAGTGATTTACCTCTTTGCCATGCTTGTACGTCCTGTGGTACATTGTTCATCTGCCATACAAGTGGACTATGCCAGGAAGATGGAAGCCAAGCTGGGCTAAACAGTTGAGGTGCATTAGGCCCTGTCTGAGCATTGGCTTGCTGTCGGATAATATGTGGTGTAGGCGGAGTCATATTGCGGAGGGGATGCAGATTGAGTAACTTGAAGAAACGGCTCCAACAAGATCGGGCAGATGCGAGACATACAGTGAGATGCGCAGCAAGGAGTAGAATGAAAAGTCCTCTGGCCGCATTGACATAATTATCATCCAAGGGGAATGCATTAAAAAAATTGGCATGGAGCCCTGCATTGAGCTTTGACGTGCCAACAAGGCCAACGTCAACACCGAGAACATACGTCACGAGGAGCATGAGTATGACTTGACAAAGCTGCGCAAAAAAGAATGCCATCACATTTGAATCGTAAGCCGTTTTTCGACGTAGGCTACGACTGTGCGCAAGAACTTGAACGGGCGATGCACTGAGTACAAGTAAGGGTAACATGGCTGTGCTAGCCCATGGCCACGAGTTATCTGGTAAATAAGGCTGGGGCACCAAAACCACCGATTCTTCGCCCGACAAGTTCCTTAGGTCTGTTCGGACTCCAGTTATGGTCCATTCGTTTATGCGCATGAGCAAAATGCAAATAATGGCGGGGTAAAATAATAAAACTGTCCATGACTGAATTTGAAACATGTTCCTCTTAGGTGTGGTCGTCAACAGGAGAGGAAGAGTCAGAACTCCACCGACAGCAAGCGTTACAAAGGCCCTGTCATGGAATATTTGGCCTCTGATTGTATAGTGCATGAATACCTGGATAAGTAAATCCGTCATGGCATGGTAGGCAATCACGGCAGCGCCCGTGCAATACACAACAAGCGCTATACTACTGACGGCATGGCCAATATTCTTCTTCCACCGTGTGTTCATGCCGAACGCTTTACTTGTGATCGATTCAATCGTATTGCCACCGACATAGCGACCGAGGCTCACCCATAAGCCACCGCCGAATATACTCAGCAAGGCTACTAGTGTGAGAATTAACATTCCAGGTACGATGTCCGTTTTCGAGAAGTATACAGGAATGGCAAGCAACACGCAGGGATGAAGACTGGACGAAAACATATTCATCGCGACATGTCCCGTTGACAAAGTGCCAGGCTCTGCTGAGCCGATTAGAAGAGTGCGCCACCAATTCGACATCGAGGGGAATTCCCTTCTTCTACGTCGTCTCTCACCTGTAAGTTGTAAGGGCGGGACGATAGATCCTGGCTGATTTGCGTGCACTTGACCATCGTCATCGTTGTCGCTGTCTTCATCCCAAACACGGACCATACCGTGGTTGAATTCATCAAGCTCGCGGTCGTAGTCATCATCCAATTCTGCGTCTTCGCAAGGATCTTCATTGTCATGAATTTGAATCACATCTTCGAAAGGCCCTTCTGAAATGCCATTCTCATTGTCACGCCGATGCACGTCGGGTTCATGGGCCATGACGAGCGGATGACAGAATGAGAAGTGGAGAGGATTTAAATCCCACAGCGCCTCGCGCACGCGTCCATTGTGTGGCGCGCGCCCCTCAGGACCATTTGCTCAGAAGAATGGCACCCGTGCCTGGAGCGCTAAAATCTCCGTTATCTCCGCCTGCGTTACGTGCTGTAGCGTCGATTGATCATGCAGACTACCCTCAATTTTCAGCTGAAGCGTATGAAGCTTTGGCGGACGACATGCCTAGTCGGTTCCGTCCAGAATTGATGCAGTATGCTAAGAAGCATGCGCTTGAGGAACACGATCAAGATACGCCGCAAAAGGATGCCCGTATTCTGAGTAATGATTCATTCATGAATGAAAATGACTCTGGCTGGGATTTTGATGACTCCCAGCTTTATTCAGGAGAGTCACTCCTCCTCACATCGGACGCCCCACCGTCGTCACCGGTCCCCGCAAGCGATGCCATTCGAACGCCATCCACGTCCGCACAACTACTTATTCAATTTCTAGAAGCGCTTGAGTATGATGCTGTGGAGTGTGACGCTGAAAAGCCATGCGGTACTCTCGTTAGACGTATTGGAGCGGAGGTGGTCCTACAGCCCTCATCCATTACCCAGCTCTATGGTCTTCTCCGGCGATGTACGCGTGATACGGAAAAAGCATTGTCTGCAGGAGTAACTTTTTCAGATGGGATTCCACGCACTCTTTTAGATGTGGATGCCCATTTGCTCTCTGGTATGCTTTCCAAACTAGAGACCACGATGGGAGATGCACAGACCGTTCTAGGCCCTGATATGGACCATGCTAATTTGGAAAAATCTCTTCAGGACTCCATATCGTTACTACTTTCTGCCAAGTGCTGTTTGCTAACGTTTTCTGTCGACCAGTTGCCCAAATACTTGTTTTCTGAAGAGTTGCTGGAGCGGTGCTTGGATATATTAAAATTGTCGCTGGAAACACTGGTTTTACCGCTTGTGGAAGCATGTGCCAGCATCACGCCCAGTGGAATCGCTCATAATCTTTTGCGCGGAACAGTGCCTTCTTCACTCAGTTCAGCTTTGGATTCTCATATGCACCATGTGTGCTCTGCTCTAACACTGCTTGAGCCTTTGTTTTCCCTTTCAAGCATTACTATACCTGAAGCGCTTATGATACGTTGTGTATATATCGCGCTGTCCCCCTTATTCACGCAGGACCGTGTTCTACCCGCGAAACATGCAAGTGATTTGACCTACACTCATGCTCATGCCCTACGACCTCTTCGTCTATCCTGCTTTCATATTTTACGCAATTTGTTTGCATTTTATCCACAACAGCGAGCTTGGATTGTAGGAGAGATTCTCGTGTCGATTCTTCGTCTGCCAGATCTTCGTCAGCGCAAGCGTCATTTTCGTCTGGCTAATAATCAGAAAATCTATGTGATCACAGCGCTTCTTTTGCAGCTCATTCAAGCATCCACTTATGAGTTGCCCGCGTCACATGAGCTAAGTTTGGCTTGGTTTTTCGACGCTGAAACCAGGGCACAGCATGAAAAACCCCCTTGTCAAAGTGATCAGGAAAATGTGCATGCACTCGCCAGCACGATTGCAGCGTTTCTGATCCAGAAAAGCGGAGAGGCCAAGATGGCAAAAACCACTGCCGATGTGAGCTATGGTACGATTGTGTCTGTCATCCTCGAAGATTTACTCACATTGGTGCCCTTACCAGATTGGCCGGCTGCTCCTGTCTTGCTTTCATGCTTCATGCGATTATTTGTGAGTGTACTGAACGAGCCTAAAAGTGCCATGGACGCCAAAACGTTGGCGTTGGATCATCTTGGGCTAACCGCAGCCTATGTATACTCAGCGAAAGAGCAGCCCCGCCCCAAGCATGCGCATCTTCGCCTGAATCCCATGTCGGTACTTAGTGAACATTGTGATGTGGATGCATTGCATGAATGGAAGCTTGCTTACTTCGGTGTGATGCAGCGGGTGCAAAAGGACTCCAAAGACAAAGCTACATTGATTCATACCCGAAGCTTTCATCGTGCACAGTATTTATTCGACTTGGCTTTGGCGATGCGATTGTGTGATGGGAAAGATCACGGCGCGTTATTTCAGACCGCTATTGCTCAATGTGTCCAGCAGGTGGATCGCATAGAAGGAGTTCCTCCTATCGACTCGTACCTCTACGCACAGTACGTACTTCAAGGCACTACTTTTATCAAGTATGCATATCTCCTGAAACCACTAGTGCAGGCAGCACGCTCGCCAGTCCTTACCATCCGTCTTAGGGCGTTGCGTGGGCTGGGACATGTGGTAGGATCTAACACCAACTTGCTTGATGACTCTTCTATTCTTGATACAGTGGTGACGCATCTCTCCGATACCAGTGCCAATGTGCGTGAAGTATGCGTGTCTATTTTAGCAGCATACCTTGAAGACAAACCCGCGCAAGTCCCAACATACTTGCCTTTGCTTTCAGATCGTGTCATGGACACGGCAGTGAGTGTTCGAAAGCGCGTGATTCGGTTTCTTCGCGATGCGTACTTGCTTCATCTTGATTATGATACCAAACTCATGACACTTTTTCGTATGCTTCAATGCATGCACGATATTGATCCTACGGCTCAAGTTCTTGCAATGGAATGCTTGGAGTATGTGCTGTTCAACGAACAGGTAGGAGAAAGGCCGTCAGAAATGGCCCGTCTCCTAGCTGATTTATGCATCAAGATCCGTGAACGACCATCTCCCTTAGAAGAGTTTCTGCGTCGTCTGGGAAGAGATCATGCGAATCCTGCTTTGTCTGACACATTCGGCGAACTAGTAGACGAACTTATCAGTGGCTTGTTCGTGGATAATATGAATGCAATCACCATGCGGGATCGACTGCGTGTAGTTCATGTCCTTTGTTACACGCATCCGAGTGTGCTGACCGTAAATCGGGCAAAGCAGCTGTTACCCTACGTTGATGGAGCAGAAAGTTTTGAAGAGTTGGCTGTCATGGAAGAATTACTACGTATCTTCTCAACGTGTTTGTGCCACATGCCTCGAACCGCTCGTGCCTTTGCTGTATCACTCGAAGCAGTGCTTACTCGTCTCTTATCACGTTGCACACTTTCACCTGGTTCATCTACATTGGAAGCACTAATCCAATGTTTCTGTTGCGTGATTCAACACCAAACCAAAAACTATGTCTTGTTACAAAAGACGTATCACTCTTGCTTGGGCAAATTTTTTTCTGTGCAGGCGAAAAAGATCGACGCTAACGCGTCCCTAGTCCTTTGCATCACAGCCTTGCTATGTGCCTATGGACCGTGGCAATCGGCGCAACAATCAAACAGCCTTGATGAGGTGTTTGGACATTTAATGAGGCTACATGCATCATCTGAAGCGAAGTCTCTTATACCCATACTCACTGCGTTGGGCTACATTCTGAGTGCATACCCAGGAAAATTTCTCGATCCGACGCTGACATCGACCTTGGATACAATTCTTCGACAAGGTACGCCGCATGAGCGATATTTGATTTTGCGTGCATTTTTCGTCTTTCTAGAAAATGACGCTGGTAAAGAGCCTCAGTTACCTAGCACAGACATGCTGAGCAATTTGACTGGTAAGGCATACAGTGACGCGGGCTTGGCCTCGGGACTGATTCAGCGCTTTGCGCAGCCTGTCCTTCATGGCGTACTGGAAGTTGGATCACCCCCGATTCAGCGTTTGGCAAGTGATATTCTCAGGATTGCCGTGTTGCAAGGCTTGTCACATCCTATGCAGGTTGTTCCAACATTGGTCGCGCTGGAAACTAGCCAGGATCCGGTGCTCCATTCGCGTGCAGCGCACTTGCATCGTCATTTGTATTCAAAACATGCCTCGCTTCTTGTGTCAAGGTACAACGAATGTATACGGGCTTCTTTCCAATTTCAATGTTCTTTGACACAGCATCCACGTGGATATCAACAAGGTTCACAGGTTCATGCACTTTTTCAGACCTGGTACGATATTCTCGGTGAGAATCGAAGTATGCGACTTGCTTTTCTCAGGACATTGGCTCGACTTTTAAGTATGTCCGCAGAATGTACGGATGCAGACGTTGACTTCGGACTATTCGTGGCGGATAATCTAGCATTGCTAGAGTACCGCGTCGTGGAAGAGCCTCTCTTGGTGATTCATGAACTGAAGGTGCTTCATGCTGTGATGGGTGGGCACATGACCAGCCTAATTGAGCGTAAGCTCCGCACCGATGAAAATCAGCGGACGCCTAGCCCTTTGACCGACGAGGAATGTGAAGATATTCCCAAACCAAATTCAGACTTGAGTTCCGCGGCATCGAGCTTCTTGGCATTGTCAAAAAGTGTGTGTATCGCCCGAATGATACTCGCTCTCCGGCAGCACATCAAACGTATGTACAAACTTTCTGAGAGAAAGTGTGTCAGCTATGAACCCGGAAAGCGTACAACGATGGGAGATCGTGTCACTGTTCGAGCATCCTCAGACCCGAACAAGTGTCTTTTTGACTTTGACCTTTCTCTTCCTCAGACATACTCGGAAGCACGCGAATATCTCGAAGAATTTGTCGATGAGAGAGATGATGCAGGCACCGATTCCGAGTTGGAATATGACTAGATACCCACGGATATTACGAAGATTTGGCGCGTTTCGCTTCGCGTTGGCCTTCGATTTTGTAGATGTGTTTCATACGTTCCTTGTGCTTTTGTGCATCCAAAGCACCTTGCTTTGCCATGACCTTCTTGCGCTCCTCTTGGCGTTCGTTTTGCTTTTGCATGCGCTTTTGTTGCTTAGCATGTTGCAGAGCTTGCATTTGTTGCAGCAGAGCAACAGCGTCGCGTTCATCCTTTTCCATAACAACTGCGCGCTTCTGGAGATACGTAGGCCTGCGCTGTGCCTTGGTAATGTGCGGCTTACTGCTAAATGGCAAGGCTGCTTGTAACGCCTTGGGGACACGAAGGGGGTTGAACTTGCGGACTTCAGGTCGCTCCACTGGCTTGTAGGTTGAGTTAACGCGCAAAGGCGTCTTGATACCTTCATCTCTTCGAACCGCACCCGTGAGGCGCATGCCTTGCCATTCCCGCTCGGTATCGCCACGCATAAGAAGTGATGTAACAGGATTGTAAAAGGGTCGCGGAACGACATTGTACCATGCACGCAAGAATACAATGTCACTCATAAGAATCTTGTCTTCAAACGTGGCACGGAATTGACCTTCAGGCCTTGCCAGAGCCTTTTTCACATGACCCCGAATGCCAGACACGGTCTTGAGTTGCGCACCCTCAAATTTAGCCACTTCAAGCGGTGTCGAGAACATGTCTTTGATAAAGGCGGTGTTCTTGAATACTTTAGCAGGCGTACCTGTGAGCTTAAGCTTCTTGACAATCTTGTGAGACGCACCAGACCCCGCATCCACATTCAGCACTACACCCGTGGCACTAATGCGAAAGTTGGGAGTGTCAGACGATAGCGTATTAAACGCACAGAAACCAGTATTCGGAAGGCTCGCTGGGCCATAAAAAGAGGCAAGACAATGCATGTGTTCTGGCGTATACTTCAACATGCGATTACGAGTGCCATCGTCCAACGTATAAATAGGCATGCTTTGGAACCGGCGCCAGCCAAGACTGAAGATGAGTGGGTCGTTTGTCTTCAGAATACGTTTGTGCCAGCGATGCTTCTTTATGCGTACTTGCAAAAAGGCAAGGGCTGTCTCATTTGCTAGTAGACCACCCACAATAATAGGATAAGCTGGATTGAAATGATCCACAAATTCGCACGGAACATGATCAATTTCCACACGAACATAGGTGCCAGGACGGAAGCCTTCAATCTTGACACGCGTCTCCTCGTCATCATTTGCAAATTCAGCCTCGTTCATTTCGACTTGTTTGGCTAGCTCCTTCTTCTGCTCTGTGTACCAATCATCTTCATTCTCATCCTCGTCATCATCGTACTGTTCATCAAATTTGCGCTTCAAAGCAGCCTTCTTTGCTGCGAGTTCTTGCGTCTTGGCATCTTCGGTCGATTGAGCATTAGCTTCCTCATCGCTTCTCTCGTCGTCGCCATCTTGGGTTGGAGGGGCTGTCTCATCAACATCGTCTTCCCCTGTAATGAATAGATGCCGAATCGAGTCAAGTCGATTTTCGTCTTCCCATTGCTCAAATGCTTCAAGTTGAGACAGTGGTCGACTTTCTTCCGGAACATCAACGGAAGAGATAGGTGCTTCACTTGAAACCACATGGAAAAAATCTTCTTCACTTTGAGACAATTGCTCTGGCTTGGGCGTGATCTCTGCGCCAGACGCAATGTCTTCCGGGGATTGATCCGTCTCATAGATCAAATGCATTAAATCACGGCGGCGACGCCGATTCGCGAGTACAGTTTCTTCGGCCTGCTTTGCAAGATGAGACTTCCAAGGTGCAGGTGCAGCTCCATCGCCGAAGTCCGAGTCACTGTCTGCATAGGCCACTTCTTCAGTTTGCTCATCATCCAGGTCTAGTTCACGGCCAAAAGCATTTTCGCCTTCATCTTCTTCATTTTCATCCTCGCTTTCGCTGTTCAAGGTATGATCGTCATCAGTTTCCTCGAATGCAGCACGACGCCGGCCATGATTGACGAGTACAGGGGCGGTGGAATCATCAAATAAGCGGAGCTCTCCCTCAGCGGCGCGTTCGCCAAGCGTGGTTTGCGAATCTTGCAGCGACATGATCATCCGCTCGCCCTCACCAACAATGTTGTCGTCGCGTTTAGAAAAGTGTCCGGGAACATTTATATACACAGCGTCTTTATCAAACATGATGCCACCAACATCACTCATAGGAGCATGAATGAGCTTATGTTTTTCGCTGAGTCTGCGTCGCCTCTCGCTTTCCTGAGTTGGAAGGGGACAGGGATCTGCGAGACGCTCGACGGACTTTATAGTGAAATCGCCAACGCCTGGGATATGAATGGGTTGTTTGTCTCGCAAATTAGTGCCACGCAAATAGCCATAGACAGTAATCGTACGATCCATTTTTGGGTCTGACTTAACGAGCTCACGAGGTGTAAGTTCTTCCATACGGTCAGCAAGGAAGTAAGGATGTTGGTTCCGGAAAATCAGCGGACGAAATTTCATCACGCTTATGAAACGACTCAAGTTTTGGATTTCTGAGTCGGGGTATCGACCATTGATGATGCCAGAAAGATAAAATAGTTTGGCACCTTGATATATCTCAGTCCAGAAACGATGCTTGAGCCGCTTTTTTGTTGCGCGAAGAGTACGCACTTTCTTGATGAGATCCAAATGCGTAAGAACGCCCATGACTTTGGGAAAACCGTGGGCTTGAAGTACATTTAGAAATTCCATCGTTTCCATTTCAAACCCAAAGCTACCATCGATCATCAAAAGCACCAAATCAGCAATCTTGCCGATATCAATCATAGAATTGATGTCGTTATTGCATTCAATAAATGTGATGCGGCGAGTCTTGCTGCTGACCACAGTGACAGGACCAGATATGTGAGCCACTGTATGCTTGGTGTATCGGCGAATAAGACTGCGCATGAGTGTAGTCTTTCCAACTCCCTGTGGGCCAACGATGGCTACAATAACAGGAGGTGGTTCTTTCGACGGCGTGCGGTCCACCAGAGGCACATGAAGCCTCTGTTGATCAAGCTCTGCCTTTCGACGAATATGTTTGTCTGCTGCAAATGGATGGGCAGCGATAAATGCTTTTGGGTTGAAACCACCAGCATGGCGCTCTCTACCTTTTGCCTTAGCTTTTTCAGCTTTTGGCCCTGCCTGTGCAGCATGATGGGCACGATGCACCTGCGTGGCGTCCGCCATCGTCGCTACAGTCACGCACTGACGTGAGCCATGGAAAAAAAGTTCGTTCGTATCGGCCGAATGATTTGGACAACATTTGTAGCACGTGCGACGCGATGTTCCGTACAAGGGTGCAGCGTAGGAGCATAGGGCAATTTGCCACCGCTCTCTGTTAACTCATGCCTCGATCTTCGCGTTCTTCTGGACCTACGCGCCCTGCCGCGCGCCCTGCTGCTCCGAGTGGGTCGCGTGGAATGCATACGATGTCTGCGGCGCCTACAAAGCCGAGGTACGCCCCCCCTCCGGCCGCGCAGCACCAGCCACAGCAGCACCATCAACAACATGCGCCTCCGATGACTTCGCAAGGCCCAGGCCTTTTTGGGCAGGTATGTTAAATGTTTTTGATTCATTTCTAACGATAGATGGCTTCCACAGCAGCGGGTGTCGCTGTTGGATCGGTATGTACAACACGACTAGCTAACCCTGCAGACCGTGGGTCACGGTATTAGCAATTTCCTTTTTGGGGGTCGGAGCGCTGAGCCTGCTCCTGCCGCTAATGTTCCATCTGACTACGCCCAAGCCCCGCCTGCAACGCAGTACACGGATTCATTTGCTGAGCAGAACACGGGCGTTAATTGCGACGCTCAGAGCAAGCAATTTGTCGAGTGCCTGGAGAAGACCAATGATATGAATGCTTGCTCGTACTACCTTGATCAGCTCAAGGCATGCCAGGCCATTGCAAAGGGATACTAAGCTTAAGTAGGCAGCTCATCCCACGAGGGTATGTGCCAATATGATACTGGCTCGTAGATATGTTTAAGAATCCATTCGCCGTTAGGCAAGTCGTTTGTGTCTGCACGTCGAGCGGCGGATGCCCTGTCAGTACAGATGCGAGACTCGATATGTCGCCGAATTAATCTTTCACGCGCGACAGAAGGTGAAGTGTCAATGAACCAACGCAAATCCCAGCATTCAGTGGCACGACGCCAGGGTGCTAGATTCAGACAACAGTACAGGCCTTCGATCAGAACAATTGTGTGCGATTGATTTATATGAATGTCATTGGATACTGGGTCTTTTTCAGCGTGGGAAAAGGAGGGGGCAAATAATTCATTCATACCTTCCTGGCGGAGGCGCTGAGCGAAGGAAACAAATGCATCCGCATCAAAAGTAAAAGCAGCACCACGACGCTTGTAGGCTTCTTCTGGGTTATCCATCGTATCCAGGACGGCGCGCGGAAAGTGCCAACCGTCCATACTAATCGTCACGCAGCAAGGTCCACGCAAAGATTCGATTCGACCAGAAACTTGATGAGCAAGACTTGATTTTCCTGATCCTGGAATGCCTGCTATACCCACAAGCAAGCGGCGTGACGGATCCAGACGATCGCGTCGCTGAAGGATAAGCTGTGATAAACGATCGATCAAAGCATCTTGCATGACGATCAGGGTCAAAAGCGATCCGTGCGAGGTTGCTGCAAGTACACCATACACGACACGTGACAGCAGTCAAAAGAACGCAAGCTTACATGAAATTTTGTCGCCTACAAAAATCAGCACAAGGTGAAGTAGATAGGTAGTTATGCCGCATCAATAAAGCCATCAAGGACGATACGCACGTCGTCCACGTAGCAAAGATCTTCAAGGAAAGGACATAGGTCAGTCAACTCGGTATCATGAGGGTCATTAAACCAACTGGATACAGGAACAGCATTGGTGGGATGGAAGATATAAGAGGCAGGTGAATTATCGAGGATAATGGTATCGTGCAAGGGTCTGCCAAGTTGTGAAAGATCCTTCACATAGCTGCCATAATGATTGTAGCACGATTCACGAAATAAGCGATGGCGAACAACCCGATGGATATCTAGAATATCAATCACTGGATCGGCATACTTGTTCAAACTAGCCGTGAAAATAACCACCTCGTAAATCTGGCCCATTAATCGAAGAAATTCGTCCACACCTGGCCGCTTAATAACATAAACATTATGCATGATACCTTCGATTTCGACAGGGACAACAAAGTCGGCATTGGGCACCATCTTGAAACTGCTGTGCACGAGTGTTTCGTCCAGGTCAAGGACTAGGCATTTGCGTGTGGCATCTTGGTTTGAGATTTGAGAAAGGAGTGGACAGGGTTGGCCATGCGCGTCCAGGGGGATACCAGTTCCGCCCTGTTGGATTAGACGTTGCTCCACCGCAAATATTTCCTGCTCCAGTTCAGGATCGGACATGCCCATAGCCATAGGTGCATTTGGAGAGACCTGCGTAATGACATCCTGCATCATATCTTCCTCATCGCTAGAATGAGAAGATGACGTGGAGGTAGCTAGACTGTGTCGGTTCGTCGAGGTTGGCACACGGAGCAGCGTGTGGGTATTATTGATGTCAGCCAAAGGCTCAGCCACCTCTGTTGTCATGGATGTGCGTGGGCGGAAGCCAGAGTAGGGTCGGGAAGGAGATCTTGGAAGTTCTTCCTGTATGGTTGGGATCGGCTCATTTACAGGAGGAAGCGACGTACGCGTTTGAGAAGGAGATACGGAAGGTTTGGGCGGTGATGTTGATCCCTGATGTCCATCCAAGGCCGTATCCACTGTTGATGATGAACATGTCATCATAGCAAGAAGCTTTTTTAGACCACGAGGCCGATTTTCTTGAGTTTTCGGTGGGGGTGGTGCAGGCCTAGGTGGTGGCGGTGCGCTTGTTGCAGGGGATAGAGAAGTCCCGGGCCGTAGTGACTCAGCTTGCTTGTGCGCCGACTCTGGCATCAACGGCTGAGGACCCCTTAAAGTAGGCACAGGTGCATTGTATGGTGCATCTAAAGGTTGGGGTGCCAAGGTCCTTTGCGGGGATGTGACATGGGGGAGAGCACCATTCCCTGCGCTAGGGACGGGTACATCAACATTCGTAGGGAGAGAGTTGTACTGCATTCCGGTTGAGGGAAATTGCGGCGTGGATGTAGCCCTTGTTGTTAGGGCAGTGCCAACGCCCTGACCAACAATATTGGGTGCGGTGTCCTTTTGGAAAACACCCTGGCTTGATGGCACCGGAGGCTCATGTGAGGGATATAATGAGAGAGGCGTTGTGGAAGAAGAAGGAGACGAATTTATTGGTGATCCAAGCATGGCATTTTGCTGGGCCACACCAGAAACCGGTCGAGCAGGCCGAATGGAACGCGTCGACACGGGTCGAGGTACGGCTGCAGCATCGCCCACAGCGCGGCTCGATTGGTGCATAGAGGGCGGCCTGGGTCCATTGGGGTGAGCTTTCGGTATATGATCGCTCATCAAAGCGATTTTGTGTTATGTTAGCACAAGATAAGTAATTATGCTAATGGTCTAGCTTTACTTGGATTGCGGCGATAAAAGAGCGGCGGGCGTAGCACTTGGTGCAGAAGGGGAAAGACTTGGCCTGGAACGAACGCGCGAGTCTGACAAATTCGCATGTGATAGGCACGATTTTTCAATCTGTCCGACGCGCTGCACGTGGCTTTCCGAAGGCGAGGCCAAGATAGTTGGCTGCCAAGCGGCATCGCAAGCAGGTATAATAGCTGCCGACCCTTTCTTTGGCAGGGCGAAGCATTCTGGCAATCAAATGGGATCCAAGCCGGTAGAAAAACATGACCAAAATGCTGCAGAAAACATGTCAGAAGACGACATGGAAATGATCAATGTCGATTTTGATTTTGCTGCCCCATCCGAGAGTGATGTACCTGCATTAAAGCGCCTGCTCCAACAACAATGGTACACCCACGCTCCACAGCTCCAGCTGCATTCTGTTGCCGAGCACATTGTTCATCTAGGTATGAACGTTGGTATTGGTACTGTTGTAAAGGTGGATGATTTGGAGCAAATCCATGATCCTTATGCCGTGATGAGCTGCATGAATCTGGGCACCTCGTCATCAGCCACGGACGAAGTGCAAAAGTATTTTATATCTCAGTTGAGTCGCGCAGCCTCAGCTAAACCGCTACTGGATCTTGTTCAAGCGGCTACCGAAAGCAAACCTATCCTCTACATCATTCATGAGCGCATGATCAACCTACCGCCTCAATTGATGCCACCTCTTTTGCGGATGTTGCTAGCAGAAGTGAAGGAGACGTTAGAAGAATCGTCTAAACCAGCTCCGACCCATGTACTTTTCTTTTCTCGTGCATTCTCAGCTGACGCCTTGGATGAAGGACGCGGCGATGATGATGATGATGAGCCAACGGGTCTTGCAGGTGCACGCAAGCGCAAGGCAGGTGGATTGCACGCGCGTCCAGAAGATGCTGCGAATGCAGCTCTGGGAAAGCAAATCAGCAACAAGAAGCGATCCGGTCAGTCCGACTTTGACGATGGTTTAGGTTCGTTCCACCCAGAAGACGAGCTGATTCGTGAATTTGCTTCACATTCGTATACGTATCGATTTCCTCCGCCGCGTGATGCAGAGGCGTCGTTCGAACCACCGCTATTCGGTCGTCTTATTGCTGTGCCATATGCAAAAATGACATCTCTATTGGATCGCCTACATCAAGAGTGGCCGGAACCGACGCAATAATATAGTTACGTAGAGGGCTCTTGCTGCTCGTGCTCTGGCCCAGCAATGATGTTTAATGCGAGTTCGTCGCCCGTGTCACCCACATGCACTTCGACCGTGTCGCCATCCTGCACTTTACCCTTGATCATGTTGGATGCTAGAGGATTCAGCAAACGCTTTTGGATGAGGCGGCCCAATGGACGCGCGCCGTAAGCAGGGTCATAGCCCTTCTTGGCAAGCCATGCCTGCGCAGCATCATCGACGCGGAGAGTGATGCGCTTCTCACGCAAGCGTTCATCGATTTCACGTAAACGAATTTGTACAATGCCATGAAGACTTTCCGGTGCGAGGTTATTGAAGATAATTTGTTCGTCCAGACGGTTCAGTAGCTCTGGCGGGAAGGCATGCTGTACTTCTTTCATGACCTTGGTTCGTGAATCGTCCGTGACATGACCTGTTTCGTCTGTTGCGCCAGGGACGTACAACACATCAGCACCAACATTTGACGTCAAAATAATGATCGATTGGCGGAAGTCAACGATACGGCCCTGTGAGTCCTGCAGGCGCCCTTCATCTAGTACCTGAAGCAGCAGCGTATGAATACTGCGGTTGGCCTTTTCAATCTCATCGAAAAGCACGACCGAGTAGGGATGACGACGGACCTTTTCCGTGAGCTGACCACCGTCCTCGTGGCCGATGTATCCTGGCGGTGCACCTACCAGCTTTGATACGGAATGTGCCTCGCTCAATTCAGAACAGTTGATCTGCACAAGCTTTTCTGAATCAAAGAGGAAGTGTGCCAAGCCCTTGGCAGCCTCCGTTTTACCAACACCTGTACCACCAAGGAACAAGAAAGACGCCAATGGCCGCTTAGATGAATGCAGACCTGCACGACTGAGACGCACAGCTTCGCCAATAGCATCCAGAGCTTCTTCTTGTCCCACGATACGCCGCCTAAGAGAGTCTTCGATACCGAGCAGACGCTCGCGTTCTCCACGTAGTAAGTTGCGGACAGGCACACCGGTCATCTTGGCGACCACAGCTGCGATGTCATCACTAGTGACACGTTCATGGAGCATGTTCTTTTGTGCAGCGTCGCTTCCTGCTTCTTCTTCTTTGGGAAGTTGCGCCTCCAGCTCAGGAATGCGACCGTATTGTAACTCAGCTACACGCTGGAAGTTACCTGCGCGCGTCGCCTGATCTTGCTCAACGCGAGCCTGTTCAATCTCTTCCTTGAGCGTCTTGACACGATCAAGCTTACTGCGTTCCTCCATCCATGCCGATGTCAGTGCCGCGTTTTCATTGCGCTTTTCTTGTAGTTCCTGCTCGACTACCTTTTTTCTCTCCAGCGACAGAGGATCGCTTTCGTGGCGAATAGACTCGAGCTCAATTTGTAGCGTGAGTATGTCCCGATCAAGAGTTTCGATGACTTCGGGCTTGCTTTCCTGTTGCAAACGGAGGGCAGACATGGCTTCGTCTAGTAGATCAATAGCAGAGTCAGGTAGCTTGCGTTCTGAGAGATACCGAGACGCATACGTAGCTGCTGTGACAAGTGCACCATCACTGACACCCACACCATGATGTACCTCATACCTCGAGCGCAGTCCACGCAAAATGGCCACAGTCGCCTCAGGTGAAGGCTCATCCACTGTAACACTTTGGAATCGGCGGGCAAGTGCGGGATCCTTTTCAATGTACTTGCGATATTCATCGTACGTAGTGGCGCCTGCGCATTGTAGTGTACCGCGAGCAAGCATAGGCTTCATCATGTTGGCCGCATCGACAGACCCTTCTGCCTTGCCGAGATTAAGTAGCATATGAAGCTCGTCAATAAATACAATTATTTTACCTTGCTCGGCTTCAATATCTGAAAGTAGTGCCTTGAATCTTTCTTCAAAGGCACCGCGGAACGAGGCACCCGCCAATAAGGCACCTAGATCCAAGGCACATACGCGCTTGTCGTGCAAAGACTCGGGCACTTCTTTGTTCACGATGCGCTGTGCGAGACCTTCCATGATGGCAGTCTTACCCACACCAGCTGGTCCAACAAGCACTGGGTTGCATTTGGTGCGTCGCGAAAGGACCTGGATCGCACGGCGGATCTCGCCATCACGACCAATAACGGGATCCAATTTGCCTTCACGCGCTAGCTTGGTCAAATCTTGTGAGTATTGGGCGAGTGTCTCACCTGGTTTAGTATCTTGCCCTTGCATGTTCATCCGCATGCCAGGAAAACCTCCTCCGCCGCCAGGAGGCGAGTTCATACGAGCAGCAGATGTATGCAAAAGACGTGGGGACAGATTACGAGGCAGCATTGGAGAGCGGGCAACTCTCGACGTCGTAGCCAGACGCATGCCAGATACCATGCGTACATGGTGATGACATGCCAATGGCACTCTTCGAAGTTTTTGCAAAGTAGACATACGTTGTCTATGTGCGCGCGGGGTGGCAAAATCGCTGCGAGTTTATACCTGACGCCCTGAAAACCTAGAAGGCTCTCGAACGCACGGTCCTTCCTGATGCTTATGTCATCATCCCCTGCCTGAAGCCGCGGTGCTTATCAGACGCTGCTCATGTTCCCGTCGCGTGTGGTGCCGAGCGGATCAAGCAGAAAAGACACCCGCGTGTACCAGCGATGTGAGCGTCCAGGGCATGCGATCTACGAATGCAGAAACCCTAGGCCCTATAAAAAACGTCCCACGCGTGCGCAAGTGCTTATGAATCCATCACTGACGGTGTCACGGCCTCCTGAAAAGGCACCTGAGCCGGTCCGAGGGTGTGTCAACCTATATCTTACAACAGACATGGAGTAGCAGACGGTATTCTGGCAGAGCGAAAAAATGATCGAGAAGCGCGCTCGCCTTCTGTGACATCATTGGATGACAACGACTCGCACGGGACTCAATCAACGTCCTGTAGCACTTGCTCTTCACCACAACATCCTGCATCTTGCAGTACGTGCTCATCGAAAGATGATGCGACGCCACTCAGACGCACACCTTCACCAGAACCTATACGACGCACTTATTATATTGACCAGTAGCCGTCTTAGATACCCTCACTGCACCCATTTTATGTGGCGAAAGCTTCATGAGCCAATGTGGAGCTGCCAGCTTTGCATAAACCAATCAGGATAGTGTACATCATGGCAAGAAAAAAAGTCTTTAATAGAATCGCGCAGCCTATACCAGAGGTACAGCACTGGCAGATTAGTTTCTGCTTCGTTTAGACATTGAACGCCTGGTGCGTGAGTATATATGGCCGATCCGCCTGAGCGGACAACGACAGGACATAAAAAGCCTTTAATAGGTGAAGATAAGCAGGATGGTGCCAGCATTGGCTCTGAGGCGAAGACGAGGTCCGCGCCACGATCACGTCACTCGCGCTCGTATGTGGCTGCACAACAGGCCCATGCCGCTAGGCGTGATAGGGAAGAATGGCTTCGTACGCGTGGAGCAGGAAGCAATGTGCTGCTTTGGTTTGAAGAGCTGAAAAAGCGACGCTCGAATAAGGTCAACAGATTTGGATGGACGGCGGCGGATGTGGTACCGCCCGTTGAAAATATCCTCAAGCGCAAAGCTGAGCCATGTGAAGTCACGGGTATGGATTGCCTCTTAGATTGGGGTATTTGTGACTACACGATCATGCCCAAAACATTGGGTCGAGGCCGCTTTTCTACCGTATACTTGGCCATCAAGAATGGTCAGCGGTATGCCATCAAACACACGCCGCTGTTTCCCCATCATGAGTTGGTAGCCACGCGTTTGTTGCGTGAACCTACGCTGCTCGCAGAGATTCCACCGCATCCAAACCTTGTGACTGTGGTGGAGACGATTCGTACTTCTGGCCACTTTTACCTTGTGGAAGAGTATTTGGACGGCTACGTGACGCTCGAATCGCTGATTTCTAACTATAATCGAGACAATCCTTCGGGACCACACAAGCTTCCGGAAGATGTGGCTAGCAAAATCTTGGCCCAGCTTGTCATGGCCCTGCATGCTATTCACACGCCGTTGCGAGTGTGTCATCGCGACGTAAAACCAGAGAACGTGTTAGTTCATCCAGACACGCTTCAGCTCAAGTTGCTCGACTTTGGCTTAGCGACGCACTTCAGTCGGAGCCATGCCAAATTGACGACGTGTTGTGGCAGTCCGGCCTTTCACTGCCCCGAGATTGTCGCCGCGCTCTCACATCCATTGGGTACTGTCTCCTACTGGGGTCCAGAAGTCGATGCTTGGACGTGTGGTATTACGCTTCTTCGTTGCCTCTCCGGTATTCGATACCCACTTGGCACATCGCATACATCGCCAGCCTCGATGGGCGTGCGTGCACAGCGTGTGCTTTCGAGTCTCCCTCCGTCGCAGCTTCGTGACGATGTGGCGGGTCTGCTTGACTTGCAGGCTGAAGCACGTATGCGCCACTTTGATCAGCTTGCAGAGCGCGTTGAAGCGGAAGCAGGCATGCCGTCCGAGCGTCAACGCCGCGAACTGAAATGCACGTCATTTGTGCCTGCGCCACCACAGCATGCTATGGTGCTACCGCTCGTTCTTACGAACGAGGCTTTGACGCAAGCAACGGCTGATATGCCGTTGGGTATGGATCTGTCCCATTTTTCCATGATTACGCTTCTTAATACATCACTGCAGCCCAGTCAACGCGTACTGTCATTCATTAGGTACTGCTTCCGATGTGCTGGCATTTTGTATCATACGGTGGGAGTCGCCTACCAACACGATGAGCCAGGTTTTATGCGCTTGGGCACAGCGCCACCATCGGCTTTTGATGCTGTTCGTTCTTGCGCGTTCCAGTGTGTGGTCGAGCTGATTCAGGATGAAGAGCCTGGGGTGCTCACACAAATGATGCAGTCCTTTTTTTCGCTATTTGGGCGGCAGGCAACGACAGAGGAACTCGTCAAGCTGCCGCAACGTGCGATCGATCCTGACGCGAAGCACGACTCTGAGCCGCCTAGTAGTGGGCCCTCTGGAAAACAAGGCCCACTCTGCATGCTTGTGTGCTATGTGGTGGTAACGTTTCCAGATAGCGGTACGGATACACCTACGCATCCGGAATTTGAGACGCCAGCACCTGAGATGATTGCCGAGGCTCTGCAAAATCGCTTTGCACCCATCAAGAAAGAGACGGCCGTGACACGTCAAGGCACAGCTGAGGAGCCTAATCTACGTATTGATACGCGTGTTGAGCGGCTTCCGCCGCCCCAGATTGTCAAAACCTCACCTCAGTACCGTACTCGCTCACGATCGCGAGCCCGCAGCCTGCAGAGCCGTGCTCCTCGAGGCGTGCATGTGTATGTTTCCGACGCACGTGCCGTACCTTACATCCGCGGTGCGCTTAGCAATGGTGGTGTGCTCAGAAGTGAGTCACTCGCATCGTCGACTTCGAGCCGCGTGCAAAGCCCATCGGCTCGGTTGTCAGGCAGCGAAACGCCTGTGCCTGACACGTCGGTGATGCCGGCCACGGCAGATGCTATGGGGCCTCATGAACTAGATACGTCGCTCGATGCTATTGAGGGCACATGTCGTTCCCTTCTCGTGCGGCGTGTGATGCCTGGACGTGCTGATACAGACCATGAGCATGCACAGCGCCTGTACATGCTCGTTTCGCGCTTGTACCGCCGTCTAGAGCGTTCTTTACAAGGTACGCACAGCGATGCACTTCGTATCCAAATGTCCGAGCGCAATTTCCGTGCCCTGGATGTGCTGGGCCCGACGCTGGCCCTGGTCAGCGAGCATGATACCGCGCCACGCGATGCGCACACGAACACGGGCAGTGTCGCGCTAGCCGTGCTGGAGCTGTTTAGTGCCTGCAGCAGTGCCAAAGAAATGTGCCTTGGATTTCAAGAGCAAATTGAACGCCTGAGTTTGGCGTGGCGCTCCCGCGACGATGTGCCGGAGAGCGATGCGGACCGTGATGCCGTGACTATGCTCGCCCGCGATGCGCCCATGCTCGTGCAGGCGGTCATCGGCCAGCTGCAGCGACTAGCCAATGTGCTTCCAGCGATTCGTACGCGACGGCCCAAGGCGACCGTGGAGTCAGTGCTTGGGCTCGTATACCCGTCGCTGTATCGTGATGTGCTGTGCGATGCGCTGGGTATGATTGCTGAGAGTGACACGCACGAAGAACTCGCGACGCAAGCGGCGATCGTGTTGTGTGAGCTCGTGCTGAGTTTGCGCCCGCATGCCCAGAATATGGAGGAGCCGCCGAACTTGGGTGGTATGCTCACGGACGCATTGTATGAACTGCTCCGCTTCTTGCCTCGAGCGACAAGAGAAGCACCAGATGTGTCGCCTCGCATCACAGTATGGAATATTGTGCGCAAGACCTACGAACAACTAGGCGTCGACCTAGGATGTTGTGCGTTGGGGACGCCCGATGCGACTCGACCAGCCCTCGCTGTGCCCAGTGCAAGGCATGCGTTTGTGCTGCTCGTGCACCAGCTCGCGTACGAGTCGTTCATGTCACGCATGAGGGGACGCTCGCGCCGTCGGTTGCGCATAGCAACGCAGAAAAGCACCGCGTTAGCTGAGCCGCGGCGCTGGGCGCCTGAGACGGCGCGCGAGATGCTCGTGCGCCTAGCGGGTGTGCTACCCGGCACACTGATGCCAGGGCTGGGGCCGCTGGATGTGCCGATCGCATCCCGCACGATGATGTGTGTCCATGACACCTTGTTTTGTGAGTGTCTTGTTCTCTTTCTCGACTGGATCGAGCACGCGCTCCCGCCCGACGCGATGAGCGATGACGACATCACGTACTCCGTTCGTGCACTTGCCCTAGTTGCCACGTACGCGACGCAGACGACAGATACGCGGCCATGGTCGTTTGACGTGATGATGCGTCTTGTGCGTGATCACAGCTCGGACGACGCTACGCTCCGAATCGTGCGAGAGTGCATGTCGCCCACGGCACCCGTGCCGCTGCGTGGTGCGACTGTGCATCTCTTGCGTGATATTATTGCGCGGCGTCTCGACAAGGTCGAGCATGTGCATGGCCACGATGCACTTCTCGATGACGGCCGCTTGTGGCGTGTGTGGAACGACGAGCTGCTAGTCGTGCCTTCTTCGCTGCCGATGCCACCAAGGGACGGCGCTCAAGCGACGCCGCATTTGGAGCAGTTGGCCGCGTACCTTGTGCAACACCAGACCTATCTGCAGGAATGTCTTTCTCTCTTTTACTTTGTGACGGTGCGCGACGCCCAGCATAATGTCACGGGCGTGCGTGACGAGCGCGAGTACGAGCGCCTGTACCGTCGATTCGTCGAGCCACTCGCATCATGGGTCGAGTCCTGGAGACCGCATGTGCCAGAGGGCGAGCTGTCCCTGCGCCTCTCGCTCCTTGAGACAGCCATTTCACGTATATAATGCATCACGAGGCCTGTGTATACTATGTGCGACACATACATCCAGTGTGACGCCTCCATTTTGGGGGCAGTTAGGCTGCGGCAGGCGCCGAGGAACCATCCGCCGTCTTCTTCGTCTTCTTCTTCGTCTGGCGCACACTCGTAGCCAGGAGCGCCTTGATCTCCTCGTTCGTCACCTCCTTCTCGCTCTTGACCTTCTCGGCATCGAACCATGTCGGGGCGGGCGTCAGACGGATCGCACCCTTACTGCTGACAGCGACCGTGAAGAACACCTGGGCAGTGATGGCAGAGGCGTTGGCATCCACCAGGACCTGGAAGGGCGTGACAAGTCCGTGGTTCGAGCACTCCTGCACACCCATACGTGCCCGCTTTTCGTCTTCGAGCGCACGCAGGTTGAAGGGGAAGGCGCCGGCCTTCTTCTGGATCTCAGAGAACACCTTGCGCGACGTAGCCATCTTGAGCAGGTACGTAGCGTTGGTCTTGCAGAAGATCGACGTGAAAGCGTCGTCTGACTTGCTCTTGCCGTCAGCCGACGTCGACACAACAATGTCCACACCGTACACTTCGTTCTCCTCGAGCTTGCAAGCGTCGGGGCGCGACGACCCATCGCCACCGAACGCCAGCTTCTTCTTTCCAGAGATGTTGTCTTTGCTGAACTGGTTCGTTTGCATGCCATCCACGCCACGCACGTCAAAGTCCTTGATCGACTGCTCGATCTGCTTGCCGACGTCGTGATTCAGCATGCCGGGACGCATCAAACGAATAGCCACGTCGGCTGCCGTGTGCGCCGCCTTGATCACATCTGCAGCGCGACCCGTCACTGGGTTCTGGGCACTGGCGCCCACCACGACGGTCTCACCGAGCACAGCCGGGTAGCCGTCGATCTGCGCACCAAGCTGAAACTTGACCACATCGCCGTTCTTCAGCTGCGTCTTGGAAGCTTCATCACTAGGAAGAGGCGCATAGTTGCACACCACATGGTTGATCGACACAGTGGTCGGGAATGCCAGGCCCTTGCTCATCTTCTTGTCCTTGAACACAGCCGCCGTGCCCTGCTCCACAGCCTCGTCACCCAGCTGCATCAGCTCGAGCACCGTCTTGCCTTCCTGCGCAGCATCGACGAGCGTGCGCATGGCCTTGGCGGCAATTTCTCCGGCCGTCTTGTACTTGGTCAGAATCACGTCAAAGTTCTCCTGTGCGTCTGTCATGGTGCGTAACGAGAGGACAGAGCGAGCCCCGCAGTAAAAAATGGGCAAAGAAAGGATGCACGTGATGACTATGGACCACGCCCAACGCCACATGGGCGCCCAAGGCGCCACTACTTCTTAAAGCCCTTACGGAGCACCTTGGGGATCATCTTGGAGAGACGGCGCTGAGTTGATGCTCCGCCTGTGCCGCTTTCATCGTGTCTGTTTCCATGGGACAGTTCTCGATGGTGCTGCCGCGCGCGTTGAGCGGCCCGAGCACGTTCGCGCTCTTCGCGCTGCAGGCGCACGGCCAGTGCATAGTCGGCGTTGGTGCCAGATCCAACGCCATTCGGAGTGACGCCCCAAGCACGTTCTGAGCGAGCCACCTGCTCGAATTGTGCATCAAAGAAGCGAGTGTGGTGACCGTTGGTGTCTTCGAGACTTTCCCAAACGGTGCGGTCGTCCATCTGGAAGGCGGCATCGGTAACGAGCATGTAGAGAGCCGGCATCGAGGAGACGCCCTCGTCTTCGCGGCGACGGTATACGACAGACAGGTGAGAGTTTCGAAACAGCACGGCAAGTTCGCCGGGTGGGATCGCATTCGACACAGCATGGAGACCCCAGGGCGTGAGCTGTGTAGGGTACGCATGGAGGAATTCGCGGACCTCCCTGGTCGATGAGTCCCGAGATGACTGTGCCCCTTCATTAGCAAGAGCCATGGTAGCGCCGTTGTAGCTGCGCACTTGCTGCATAGTGCGGTACAATGAAGCGTCCGATGGATCTGGTAGCCAGCCATGAAGAAGCGGGACCTGCGCCAAACGGAACAGCAAGAGCTCTGCCGACGTATCTGCACCTGTATCAGAGCCGAAATGCGTGGGTTGATCAAAGAACACATCGATCTGGAATCCCTGCATAAGCTTGGGTAACACATTCAGCACGCGGCTCAGCTGCGTCGGGTCTGCATGGATCTCGAGCAAGTAATCAGCCAACATATCGGACACGTAGGCATAAGAAACGGCGGGACGGTCCGGTGGTGTAATCTGCACTCGATTTTGGAGCAGCAAGACATTGGTAAGCGCAATAAGGGAACATGGGCCGTTCTCATTCTGCATAATAATTTTGGCGTCACGACCACGCCACACAATGTCTTTGACGGACCATTGCGTATCGTTATGAATATCGGCAGCGGCCAGGCTCTGGGCGAGCTGTGCATCGGCATCAATTTGCTCTTGAGCATGGGTCGCCGCGGTCGTGGACTGGTCTGCGGTGCGATCCGACCCGATCGGTGGCATGGTGACCGGTAGGGTCGCCGTAGTTGTGAGGTAGTGTAAAGGCTCTGCAACACCTGTTGTAGACGTCGTGATGGGAGCGCCTAGTACTGGGGCGCCGGGCTCGCTAGCAGGTGGCGTCCTCGTCGTCGTGGGCTCGGCACTGGGGGCGGACAGGAACGGATTTCTGGATTGGTGAATCGGGACAGGAGACGACGTCAGGATCTTTGGACCATGAGGCACATTCGTATCAACAAAGGGTGCCATGGCAGGCTGCTTCGTGGGACAAGACGCCGGCGTAGGCGATGATAGCTCAGCAGGCTGGGGCGAGCCGAGATCGAGACCGAGAAGATCGTCTATAGCATTTGACTTGCGTTCTTGAGGCGGTTGTGGCGTAGCTAGTGAGGCCAGAAATGGGTTGTGAGATTGGGACGGATCGGTCGACATGATCCGCGCGGCTGCACCGACAAGACGAACGTCGGTGGATGCTCCACGCGCGGCGCCTGCGGCCGTGGGTCGGCGGCGGGGTCAGGGCTGTGGAGGCCGTTTCACGTGGCACACGGGGCAGAAGACGACGCCCGGTGTGCCGAGCCGAGGGCGTTCCTTTACGACTTTGTGGGAGAATGAGCGCAGCGACGGACGATGTGTCGAAGCTGCCGCTCGATGTCATTGACGTGGATGTATTTGAACAGCTTCTAGACATGGATGAAGATGGACGAGAGTTCAGCCAGAGCCTTGTGTGGAACTACTTTGAGCAGGCTGAGCAAACGTTTGCCAAGATGGAAGAAGCCCTCGCTGCCAAATCGCTGGACGATATGTCGACGCTGGGCCACTTTCTGAAGGGGTCCTCGGCAGCTGTGGGCGTCATCAAAGTCCGGGACAGCTGTGAATACATACAGCACTACGGCAAGTGCCATGATACCGATGGTGTCACCGAGCTGCAGCCGGACGATGTACTCAACCGCCTCAGGCAGGTGATGGACAATGTCAAAGAGCAGTATGAGGAGGCGCGGTCTGTCCTGCGCACATTTTTTGGCGTCTAATCTACGGAGCACGGTGTTTTGCTGCCAGTATATCATAGATACAATGTACGATGTGAGTCGACACGGTGCCAAGATCCGTCGGCGGTGCCGTGGCCCAGGGCGTGTCGAGCAGTGCGGCCTCGATCTCGGTCGTGCCATACTCCATGCTGAGCTCTTGTGCGAGGAGGAACAGCTGTTCGCTGGTGTGGATGCGCACGGTCGGATATCGGTGCGTCAGAAAGGGTATCAGGTACACGGCAGCGTCGGGCACGGCGCCAGGCACCTGGCTTGCATGCACACAGATGCGCATGGCGGCAAGGAGGCGCGGCACACTATGCACCTTTTCGACATGATGGCACGCGAGACGCACGAAACGCGTCAGAAGGGACACGTCGAGACGCACGTCCCAATCCAATAGCAGTTGGACCGTCTGCAGGACCGGCACAAAAGTGCGGTTATCGCGCGCGTGTGTGCTGGCTTGGCGATACAACATCCCACACACATCGTGGACCTCGTCGCTAGAAGCCTGCTTGGCCCATTGCACGAGCGCCTGTCCGGCAACGCGCAGCGCCACATCCGAGCGGCTCCCTATCGTACGAACGAGTGAGCGCAGAAGCGAGAAGCGGTACGTAGGTACATGGAGGAGAGGCATGAGATGTGGAAAGGCGTAGCTGGCATCACGCAGCAACGATGGGTCTCCGATCGCATCGCGCCACGGCTCGTTCATTCGACTCAGCACCTCGGCCGCCTTGACTCGGACCGTGTCGATCCGCTCCATGAGCAGGCCGGCCATATCGACGAGCGTGTCAGCATCACACTCGACCGCGCCGAGACTCTCGATGCAGGCTATGCGGACCCACGAGCCGACATCGCCCCGTGCATCCGTCGTCATGTCATGCAGGCCAGCACGCAGCGCAGGAACAACACGGTGCGTCGGTAGCGTCGACAGTGAACGTGCCGCGGCACAGCGCGCCTCGACGGCGCCCGACCGCAGCACGTCGCACAGGCGTTCACACCGCTCATCGGCGTACACGTCCACGACTCCCATCGCCTTGGCGGCCACGCACTGTGTGTCCGGGGGCAGGCTCGGCCACGTATCGAGCCAAGTGCGCACGAGGTCGTGCACGATGGCATGGTCCTTCAGGGCTTGGATGGACGCCACGACCATGTCCTGTACCTCGACTTCGGGTCGCAGCACCGCCTCGTCCCACAGTGAGCGCAGAGGCGCCGTGTCGGTCGGCAGGGGACCCAAGGACACAACATGGCACGCCGACGCAAGAATTGACGCGCCGCCAGGCGCATGCCACACACTCGGCGACGTGCTGAGAGCGGCTCGACTGGCCTCCTGCGCCAGAGTAGGGTGGTCACGCACAAGATGCGCCAGCGCCACCAGCGCCCCGTGGGCCACGTCTGTGTCGTGACTCGCTGAGCGAGGGCACAGACGCTGCAGCACAGGACGGGCATCGCGTCCAGCGAGCATGTGAGCCAGTGCCTGAGCGCCCAGTATGCGCACAGCGGAATCCCAGTGCGAGAGAAGCGAGCGTTCTGCATACGCCACGAGGCCGGGACGGTACGTGTCGAACTGGGCCACGAAGGGTGCGCATGTCAAGTATGCGTGCCGACGTGTACCGACGGCGGCAAAGTCGGCGGTGCGGAGGATGTCGATGCCATGGGGCACAGTCGCACGGCCGACCCATTCTTGGAACGCCGCACTGGCAGCACGGCGGACGGCCACGTCGCGGTCGAGCGTGGCGGCGATGATGAGGCGCTGAGCAATCGGCACAGCGAGCACATGAGGCGCGTCCCGAGTACGTGCGAGAGACCACAGGACGTAGCAGCACGCATCACGCACACTGGTGCCTGTGGAGCCTGTGGCGCGCCGAACGTCAAACACGAGGCCGGTGAGTGTCCAGTACACCATTCGCACATCGATGGGCACCGCAGCGCGACGGATGCACTCGGCCAGCGCCAGAAACACGCCGTGCCACGTATGCTCGGACACACCATGCAGGTCAACGCACCGCAGTGTCTCGGCTGTCTGCTCGTTGAACGCACCTGGTTTGTGTAGGCCATCTGGCATCGTGTGAGACAGAATATGCTCAGAGAGCATGGTCAGCAGCGCCTCGAGGATCTGCGCGCGCCAAGCGTGCGGAAGGCGCGAGGCCACGCGCGCCGTGCCCTTAGCCGCACTGTAGCGCACTCGTGAGTCGGCATGGGCCAATGCATGCAGCAGTGTATCCACATGGGAGTCTCGTGGATCCTGCATCGCGAGCCGCCCTTCGAGCTTGATGGCGTACCGATCCACTAGCATGTTGCGTGCATCGACCGTGCGGAGATGTGCAATGACACGCAACATCGCATCATAGTGCGCTCGTATGACTGACGCATCCGCTTGCTTGACGAACGCACAGAGGGTCTGCAGTACGCCGGTCGGTTCCAACGACGCAGTGGCCTGTTCAGCACCTTGAAGGAACGCCGAAAAGAGGACCTCGGATTCTTGACGCGCGTACAAGCGTCCTAGCACGATACTCGCTGCATCGCGTTCCTTGCCTGGCCTCGACAGGAACCTCGTAGAGAGGCGGTGAATGCGCTCCGCGGGAGACGGCGTGCCGCGGTGCAGGGGGAAGGGGACAAGCACCATCGACGACAGCCACAGCAGCAGCACGTACAGGCACTCCCACGTCGGACTCTCGAACCGCTCGAGGACGTCGAGCAGCAAGGGCATCTCGCGCACTTGATGGGGGAAAAAGCGAGACACGACCTTGTAGCCACGCACCTTGGTATACATGTACAAGAGGCGCGCCACAGGTACCATGGACACACAGTTGCTCTCAAGAACCTGCGTACGCATCGCTTGAGCCACAGGCACAACGAGTCGTTCCAAGTACGGATCGAGTAGATACGCCTGTTCCTGGTACCGCTGCAATTCGGCCTCCAACGCCGGTAGATACGCGCACGCACCGTCTTCATCATGCATCTCGACGCACGCCAGCATCGCATCTTGCTTCTCCATAAATGCATCATACTGTTCAAAGCGGACGAGCTCCGCGCCCTCGCACAGAAGCTCGTCAGGCTCGTCCGCCGACATGCCGTGAGGACAAGGAACCTGGGCGGCCTCCACGGCGCTTGGCTTTGCTCCACCATGAGCCAGGCACCACCCCACTTTGTGTCGCAAGCCGATCTGACGGAGGCCCAAAAACGACGCGAACGCGAGATTCAGGCAGCATACGCCCGAATTGGCGAGGAGCCGCCGCCCAAGCCAGCAGAGGAGGCATATGACCCGCGTCCTCTGTACGAACGGCTTCGCGAGGCGAGGGCTCTCCAGGACGAGCGCATCGAGGAAATGTTCAAGCTAAGGAACCAATTTCGAGGTCTGGACGAGAGCGAGTCGCAGTTTCTTGCTGATATTGAGCATGCACGAAAAAGTCGCGAACAGGAGAAACGGCAGCAGGATGCAAGGGAACTCGATGAGTTTCGTCGAGCAACCGAGTCCAAGAGTGGCGTACCACCCCCTCTGCCTGAGCGAACAGCCCTACCTACGATTCCCAAAGCCAAGCCTCGCGCAGGCTCCAAACGCAAACGGGAACAAGCATCCGCCCTTGGCATCGTCCCTCGCAAGTCTTCTCAAACGCCTGCGTCTGCCTCATGTACAAATGATACCTCATCTTGATTCATAGTGTACTATATGATACATGCCGCCTCTTGGAAGCAAAAGAAAAGTAGTGCGGTCAAGGGACGAGGTAGGTCCCCGCCGTGCTAGTAGGGAGCAAAAGGAATCGACTTGACCCTAACCAGGCTCGAACTGGCGACTTTGGAGTAACACTCTCGTATTAGCTCCACACTCTAACCGACTGAGTTATAGGGTCATCCGATACTGTGGATGCAAACCAAGGGCTACATAATCGCGTCAAACTAAGCATACCCTTCTTCCTGCCAGCGCCGCAGCAAGGCATGGCCCTCAGCCAAGGCGTAGCTCAACGTGCGCTGGCGGAAATCGACACCTAGTTCGAGCAAATCAATAACATCGTCCAAAAGATGCGCCTGCCCCACCAAGGAGCCTGGATGTGAAACGAAATTGGCAGAGAGCATGTGGACGTGCAAGTGGAAATAGGTGGGCATATAGTGCAGAAAGCACCGGAGAGGCGAAGTAGAGTCGGACGATGCGGGAAGACCATATACTTCATGCGCCACCTTTTGACCAGCCTGCTGAATATTGCGCAAGAGAGGAACGTGCTTCTTCGTAAGATCACGCAGCGTAACCAAAGAATCATCGCGAACAATGGCCATAAGATACAAGGACGACAGGGTGCGTCGATCCCATTTCATGTCGGGCAGAATAACGAAACCAGTCTTGGGGTCAGGGTCTGAGTACAGCACTGATTCAGTCTCCGAGGTTCCTTGCAGAATGTTCTGCACCCATGTTGTTTTCGAGGCGGGAAGCGATTCGATCCAAGGCCTTGTCACTGTCTGATACATATGAGGCGTCTCGATCATCATGCGCCGATGAGGGGCAGAGTACTTGGCAATCAAGTCATCCGTGGCGGGACAAATGAGTGTCATTTTGGTTGATGCATCGTGTCCGTCACAATCCCACCCAAACATCCACGTGTAGATATCATTGCATCCGATCGTCTCCCTTCGCGGAAACGTAGTGGAAAGTTGAAGCGATGATAAAAAAGTGGGAGTGTAGTGCGTCTTTTCTAGTAGCAAGAGCGCCCTTTCTCGGACATTATTCGTGGTGCATGTGCCCAGTAAATTCGCGGTTTTAGCTCGTGGATCTTCATACAAAACGCGGTCCAACACAAAGTCTGACATGGAGTGCACTAAATGAGCGCAGCACGAGCCAACCAAGTGTTTCTCCACACTCGACGCCACTGGGTAGCCTCCTAGTCCCCATGGATCTTGTGCAGTCTATGCCGCCAGTGACGAGGGCCATGATCATTGGCATGGCCCTCACGGGACTTTCTTGCTCTACGAATATGACATCTCCCTATGATCTAGCACTTTTGTGGCCATGGATCCTGAAACGATGGCAATGGTGGCGCATCATAAGTGCTTTTTTGTTTCCTGGCCTGGGTCTACAAATGCTGTACAATGGAGTATTTTTTCTTGAAATGTCGCGAACGATCGAGTCCTCTGTATTTTTGGGAGACACAGCCGAGTATGTGTGGTCACTGATGGGCATTTCGAGCTTCATTCTGGCATTCAATTATCCCCTCGGCAGTCCGTTTCTGTTTCAGCCCCTGTCGTCCGCCCTCACGGCCCTATTTTCGATCCACTTACCCCACATAAACCTCTCTCTTCTAGGCATTTTTTCCCTGCCTGGCAAGTATGTGGCGCTCGGCTCGCTAGGCATCAGTCTGATTGCCGGTGGTGTGCCCGAATGTTTGCAGTGTTTCACGGGCATTGCGGCAGGGTATCTATGGCACGTTCTCAAGAACCCTCCTCGGCCTGACCAGGATCGTCGGTACCACAGGATCCTGTCCTTCATCGGCAAGTACATTTCGCCTCGTTTGCAGGTGCCCCTTGCACTCCGCCAGATGATGGCGGGCACCTCGCCTATCCGTCGCACTTCGTTCGGGACAGTGTATCCGAGTCGAAGATCAACGACGTCCACGACGTCATCTAGGGCCAAACCCGCGCGAGAGCAGACGCGCCCGGATCGTGCAGCTATCCTCGCCGCCACGGAGGCGCGTCTCCGTGCCACGGCACAGAATGAAAAGTAATGGTTTCATAGTCTACATGGATGCCTTGCAAAGGACCCCTTGTTGCAGCACAGCGAGTTGTGCGCCCAATGCCCATCCTAGCTCGAAGTCGCCCAGCTTCTTGGCCAAGGTGATCTTGCGCGAATCATCGAGTTCGTATCCCAGACGCAGAAGGGTGTGCATGTAAGTCAGGTCAAGGCAGTAGTCTGGGCGCTGCTGCAGTTCAGTGACCGTTTCGGGAGAGAACGACGGCGACTTGAACAAACTCCATTGGCTCGGCAATGAGCACGCGCGCTCGGCAAGCTGCTCAAGCTCGCGGATCGTAAAGGTGGGGCCCAGACCCAGCGGAGCAATGCGGTCGTAAAAGTATGACAGAGCCACAATGTCCGAGTTCTTGAAGGCATGTGAGAGAGATGGCTGATACACGCCGGCAAATGAGCATGGAGCAATATGGCACTCAGCATCCTTGTTCATCGTGACTTCAACCAGGCGCTGGCAAGCACGGAATCCGCCACTAGTACCGACCATCGTGACATCCGATGTCTTGGACTTGCCAAGCGACACTTTGGCCGTTTTCTGTGCGCCAGCGGCATAGCAGGGACTTGGCACGAACATGGTCTGGGGCGAAAACTTGTCCCAAGCCGAGGCGTCACCCGCGTGTTGCGCGACCTGCGGATTCGTAGAGAGATGTAAGAACGCAGCAAGCGAATTGATAGACTCGCGTGCCTGCTTCAGTCCATATCCCAGATACGATTTTTGGTAAAGCGTGAACGACGAGTTTTCAAAGTTCTTGAGCTCATAGACATGTTCTCCTGGATGCATGGGACTCGACGCTTGCAGCTGTGGCTGAAAGACAATCTGGGTAGAACCGCCGCCCAGGTCCATCACGGCAGCCGTCTTTTTGTTGCCGCCCGAGCCAATCAGGTTCATAAGGTAATTGACGGTGATCCATGCAAATACACCCTCATCACGTCCATCCATGATCTCGATACCATTTTTCGTAGCCTTGTCATTATTGTCCACCAAGTCAGCGATGGGAAACGGATACGACGATTCAATCATACGACGCACGGCCTGGATGATCGCTCCGCTTTGCTCGGGACCCAAGAGACGCAGTCCAGCTGTTGCCTTGAGTTGTAATGGTGTACAAGCTTGCAGCGGTTGCGGCACGATGTCCAAAGCCTTGTCTAGCAGAGGACGAAGAGAATGGGCAGCGCCTTGCGCATCGGCTTTGTACGACGACAAGCCTGGCTCAATGTGATCAAAATGTTCGAACTCAAGCTCGGGCGAAGCCTTGCAGTAGTTAAATTTGTACACATGAATGCGGCTTCCCGTGCTGCCGGCATCTATCATGATGGCATACTGCACGAGCGGGCGACGCCTGCCATTGGGATCGTACACCGGCGTCGCATTACCACACCGGCTCGTGAGAGAGGGGTCGTGGTGCAGCTGCGGCGGTATTCTTGCGCTGGTGGGCGCAGACCTGTACATCGACAGACCGGGGAACGGTGGGATGTGCCATTTCTGCGAGTCGCGCAATTCGGCCGCGGTATCCTTGAAGATGGTCGACACATTCGAATGCAAATTGAAGGGTACCAGCACCAGCAGAATCAGGATCGTAATGCACAATAGCACTATTGGCTTTCGCGTACGGACAATGCGCGGAGCCCATAGAAACGGAGAGTTTGACATCAATGTACACACACACGCCTGAAAAAGCGCGCGATAGCAGTCCAAGTCCCCCGAGACCGTAATTTTTGGCCCCACACGTGGCTTGCACCCGAGATCCAGGGTGCCGAGGAAATCAAGCATACGAACAAGCCACGGAGAAAGAGTACGAAATAACGACTACAAATGACCCTTCCTACAAGTATCATACATCCAGCGGCGGAAATTCACAGCAGGCGCAATCGTGTGTGAACCTTTAATTCTTTGCAGAAAAAAAGGTATGAACAAAGCGCAATGGACACGACATGCCAGCGTCTCTGGATCAAACGATACTGTCGGCGCCTCAAAGCACAAGGCACTTACTCTTGCCACTCCGGCCACCACGAGGCTTCTGTATAAGCGCCGCCCGAGTCGCGTGCTCAAACACTTCCCGCACGCCTTCACCTGTCTTGGCGCTGCATTCAAGATAGCGGACAGCACCGATCTTTGATGCCACAGCCATACCCTCCTCAGGCGTCACAGGGCGCTGGCTCGTTTTGCGCAGCTCCTCAATGATCTTGGGATCACGACGAAGATCCTTCTTGCAGCCCACGAGGATAATGGGCAGATTTTGGCAGAAGTGCAGCACTTCCGAGATCCACTTCTCCTGAACATTATCAAGACTGTCAGGCGAATCAATGGCGAAACAAATGAGGATCACATGAGAGTCGGGGTACGACAGCGGGCGCAGACGGTCGTAGTCTTCTTGACCAGCAGTATCCCAAAGCGCCAATTCAACGTGACGACCATCTACTTCCACATCAGCCACATAGTTTTCGAACACAGTAGGAACGTAGACCTGAGACAACGTGTAAGTACCTTGATCGATCACCGCAAGTGAATACATACCTCGGGGAAGGTGCCCTGTAGAATCGCGCAAGAAAAGGGAAAAGAGCCGCGTTAGTATCTGTTCCGTGCATCGTACAGGACGTTCTAGACAAATGCTGGGAATAACATGCTGTACCCCGCACTTGCTCCCACACACATGCCTGAACCGCCCATGACATCGACGTACCTTGCTGAAAACAATCAGCAAACATGTCTTACCGCAGGCACCATCACCCACAATCACCAACTTCCGACGAAGTTCAGTCATATTTCTAGGCTTTCCGGAGACAGGATTGGTATGGAGATCAAGGAATACTTGATCACACACCAATAGAGAGACTAGGGGAAGAACCTTGGCTTTTGCCCGAGGATTTGACAACAGCCACAGCACGCACGCGAAACCGCGGTCTGTTTAGTCTTCCACCCGCGAGCCCAGCCAGTCATGTGCGTCACATGAAAAGACAACGACGCACACCATTTTCTGGCACATGTGGATTTGCTTATATTCCATCAACCTGCCGAAATCTGCAGGGTGCGTGGCTATAGTATAGTGGTCAGTACGTATCGTTGTGGATTTGGCGAAGCCAACCGCGACTGTCTCCGATGAGACGCCGGTTCGATTCCGGCTAGCCACAATTTTTCACAGCAAAATCAGGCATGTGATTTAAATAATGAAATTTCAGCCGCTCGTGCCATGTGGCTATAGTATAGTGGTCAGTACGTATCGTTGTGGATTTGGCGTAGCCAACCGCGACTGTCTCCGATGAGACGCCGGTTCGATTCCGGCTAGCCACAAT
>ERZ1030949.18-NODE-18-length-112017-cov-16.701345_pt1 | contig 112017 bp, 82 predicted proteins | sample MGYA00517297_ERZ1030949 | MGnify/ENA primary metagenome ERZ1030949 (study PRJEB33718, sample SAMN03159698) | human skin metagenome | collected 2014-05-20 | study: EMG produced TPA metagenomics assembly of the PRJNA266117 data set (Human skin bacterial metagenome...
TAACACTAACACTAACACTAACACTAACACTAACACTAACACTCACACTAACACTAACACTCACACTAACACTAACACTCACACTCACACTCACAACAGCAATGATGTGGACAGGTTCCACAATTTCATATCACAAATATGCATGTCAAACTGAGCGCACGCATCGAGGCAAAACGACTAGTTCATGGATAAAATGCATGCAGGACCTGAATCCGTGCTGTAAATCTGCCTGTTCACGGCAAGTGGTATTCAATTGAGAACCCTTTCATGCCCACACAGCAAGCGAACGTAGACTTTTTCGTGAGAGTGCTTGCGCACGAGTTTTAGCATAACATGCGGCAACTGACTTGTCGGTGTCCGAAATGCAGACGCCGAGTTTTCCTATTACTTCCCATTCTTTTTGGTGCGACATCGCTCAGATGAAACGTGCGCAGTTGCATAATCAACTCTCGGTGGAGCCCCCAAGGTGATTAACCAAGTGATTTAAGCTTTGCTAACGACTGTTGGCTTACTTGCTCGAAAGGCACGTGTTCATATTGGAACAGCCTATTAAATGCTATCATGAGGTTGCGATCAGGGCTGAAAGGACTTCATGTGACTGACGCTTTGACCACGCCGGCATGCCAAGATAGGTTTAGTCAGCCTCGTGCAGAAAAGAATTATTGCGTCATTAAACCAGGAAGTTGGATAAAGGTTCAGTTTTATCAACCCAGATACATGATGGCCTAACCGCATAAATTGCCACCTTGGTCTTCCGAAAAAAGAACAAACCAGAATGTTTCGCACTACTGCGTTTGGGAATATCATTCACTTTGCTTCTGGACGCCGTTGGTTCTGCACGCTCGACAAGAGGCACATTGGAGATGTATTGGAAGCGTGTGATGGGGAAAAGGAGTACAGTAAAAGTCAGTATGTTGACTGGGTGAACGAGGCCGATCCTGATAATCCAAAAAACTGGCCATTTGCGTACAAGTGTTTTGTCACATTTTTGGTATGTGTCATGACAGTATTCGTGTATCTAGGCAGCAGTATTGTCGTGCCTGGCATTCCAGAATTAAGCGAAGAGTTTCACATATCACCGACTGTTGCTTCCTTGAGCATTTCGTTATTCGTATGGGGATATGGTATAGGCCCTATGGTGCTATCGCCATTGACCGAAGTAGCACGTATTGGGCGGAACTGGCCCTACGTGATCAGTATTGGACTTTTCGTGATCATGCAGATACCCACAGCACTGTGTAACAACGTTGCGGGCTTCATGATCCTGAGATTCATTGCTGGATTTCTTGGAAGCCCTGTACTTGCGACTGGAGGAGCCACCATGGCAGACATATGGAATTTAGACGGTGGCTTCATGAACGGCATTGCATTCTGGTCGTACGCTGCGTGTGCTGGACCAGGTATGGGCCCTTTGCTCTCGGGCTTTGCAGTGCAAGAGAAAGGCTGGCACTGGATCGTCTGGCCGCTTTTATGCGGGACGGGGTTAACGTGGATTCTTGTCTTTTTTCTTATGCCTGAGACTTATGGTGATGCCATTTTGACGCGTCGGGCCATCGAATTACGGCGTGTCTCAGGGAATGAGCATCTCCGTTCTCGAGGAGAAGAGAGAGATGCTCAAGTATCGCTAAGCCAACTTGCATACAGTACCTTGTACCGCCCCCTTCGAATGACTTTTACGGAGCCTGTGCTATTCTTTAGCGACTTGTACATTGCGTATGTCTACGGAATTACCTACTGCTTGTACGTGTATTTTGTGTACTCATGACAGTTTCGAAGCGTTTCCTTTGGTATGCCAATTTGCGCTGACTGTCAGACATTCCAAGGTCGCCATCACTTCTCATTAGGACAGTCAAGCAGTGCTTACATCACTGGCTGGATTGTGTGTGCTGTTGCATTGGTGCTGTACTGTATTTACAACCAAAAGCTTGTGTTGCCATGGTTCCGTTCAGGGAAGTGGAAGCCGGAATACAGAATGCAAGCATGCTTCGTCGGAGGGATCTTGTTTCCTGTGTCTTTGTTTTGGGTATGTTGATGGCAAACATTAACGATTAGTTTGGATGGACGTCTTTTGAAAGCGTGCCTCCCTACGCCTCATTGGCTGCATATGGCGTTTTTCAGTGTGCCGTATTTCTGTTGTTTCAAGGATTCTTGGGATATCTTGGAGAGGTGTACCCTGTCTATACTGCCTCAGCATATGCGAGCAATGGTTTGTTCCGTGCATTGGCAGGTGGCGCGTTCCCGTTATTTTCTACACAAATGTTCAACCGACTGACGATCCAAGGCGGTTGCAGTCTTCTTGGAGGATTGGCCATTCTTTTGATACCCGTAACACTTACGTTTTACCTATACGGTGACAGGCTGCGCAAAAAGTCACAAATGGCTGGAATGGGCAGCGCGGAAATGGAAAATGAAAAGCAGTAGTTTTCTGCGCTTGAGACAGGAACTTTGCTGTAATACATATTGATGCAATTGAGTGTTCTGCGTTCGAATTGTTAATAAAGCACTCATTGCAAATCGTGCTAAATGCTCTAATCCCACGCTGAACCAGAGGCCAGTGCAGATATTTTGATTTGGAGCATCATTTTAACATCTCTCCGTCTACTGTTAATGATACAGAAATCCTTTTGAACGCGAATAGAAAGGCAACGCACTTCTCTAAAATTGATATTGCTCTTTCATCCGATTCTTATAGCGATATTGTATGCACCAGGGATGCTATTTATTACGAAGGTGTGATTTCAGATTATAACAAGACTAATCAATTCAGCAATTCGATCGTGTATTGCCTTATTTTGTCTAGCTCTTTCTGAGCATCTGATGGGGAAAATACACGACTGTCGAAATATAGCTTGAAGCGATAGCCTTTGAGAGTTAGAGATGTCTCAAACACAATTCCGTATGGTTGGGTTAGTGAGACTTCACTGCCAGCCATCATAATCCATGATTGAGCACTGGGTTTTTGAAGACTTGGTAAAAACGGTTGAAAAAGATACAGAGCATGCGATCCCATTTTCTGCCTCGAGACTTCAAGGTAACTGTAGATTTGATCCAGTCCAACATAGGATGCCTCTGTCGCTTTCCAAAATAGGGACTGCGTCATTTGAACATATTCCTTGACGGAGCCGTAATTCGAGGTTTCCATTCTAAATGGAATAAAATTGGCACAAGTTCCGTTAATACTCTCTGCCTCTGCGTGACCGTCCACATCACGACCTGTGCTTAGCAGATCATACGATATGTCAGTCGTATTGGCATGGCCTGCGATCCATTTTTGAAATGCGGATTGAAAGAGAACTGCAACAGTAACTTGCATTGCACTTGCTCGACTGCGAATATTCTGTTCTTCGATTTCGAGTGTCGCAACGTTGGTCGCCTTGGGATTGGAAATGTTGGGCCAAGGAATCGGCTTCTGCGCCAGAAGTCGCCTCCAGTACGAGAGTGCCCTATCGGGAGATTTGTTCCAAATAGTCAAGGCATATGTTTCAAAGGAAGTTTTTGGTTGTTGCATGACCTTTCCGTCCCAAAGAGCTTTAAATTGTTCATCGAAAATACGAAGAAGCTGTCCATCATACAATGCATGATTTAATTTGATAATGATTTCGTACTTTCCGTCATGATGATCCACAATTCGATATAAAATGGGCGGTTTTCCCGTTACAAAGCGATGCGCCCATATTTCACTGATAGTTTGGTCATGTGCATCTTCCACATAATCAAGGAATTGAAGATCAAGCGAAGGCTGTTTCAGCACCACTTGTATTAATCCCTGTGGAGCATGGATGAATGTCGAGCGTAAAATTTCATTGTTTGAAGTTAAACGTTCAACTGTGTTGATCCACCGGGTTATGTCGAAGTTTTCAGGCGTCATTCTCCGAGTCATCAGGGTCCAGTATTGCTCTTCCCGCTCGCCTTGCATCCAAAATTCTGCCTGGCCTGGTGGACATGGAATGATGTAGTCAATAGAGTCGCTTGGCAAGCCATGTGTTTCAGAAATATATAACTTGGAAGCCTCTTGAGGAAATTCTTTAAGCTGTTGCGGTAAGTCGTTCCTAATGCGTTTTGCAATGTCCTTGATATTTAGGCTCTCTAGTACTTCACCGACTGTTATATTTAGTCCAGACCTTTTCAAATGTGTGACCAACTTGATAGCGAGGATAGAATCCCCACCTAGCTCCACAAAATTTAAGTTCGTTCCCACATCACTAATATTGTGTTCGAGAATGTCTGAAATTATGCTGCAAAGTAGCCTTTCATTGCTTGTGGTTGGAGTGTCAACTTTACAAGTCGCTGATGACTTCTTTAGCGCCTTCGCTCTCAGTTCGTGTGTTGAACTTTGTTCGATATTCAATTTTAGCCTCTTCCGGTCAATTTTCTGCGAAGGGAGACGCGGAAACTCAGACATAGGAATGATGATACTCGGTATCATGTACGAGGGAAGACGACTGCGCAAACAGTCCATGAGGCTGCTCCACATGACATCCATGTCTTGTTCGGTGTCCTTGAAATGAGCTAGGAAGACCAATAACGGTTCTCCATGACTTTCGTCATATAATGTAATGCAATCATTCAATGCATCACAATACATGGCGGCCTGTTCGATCTCTCCCAATTCTATGCGATGACCATGAACCTTAACTTGTGTGTCTTTTCTTCCAAGGAAAATAAGGTCTTCACTCTCATCATATCTCACAATATCGCCTGTGCGATATATGCGCTCCCCGCCGATTACAATAAACGATCTTCTTGTTTTTTCATGATCCCCAATGTATCCATCTGCAAGTTGTGGTCCAAATATACCAAGTTCTCCAATGCATCCGACTGGTGCAATCCGGTCAGAGTTCATGTCAAGCAACACGAATCCTACAGTCTCCAATGGTCGTCCAATATTTCGAGGGTCCGTAGTAGACGCCATCCGTTTTGTTGTTACAACCATCGAGGTTTCTGTAGGCCCGTAAACATTGAGCAATGTTACATGAGGCGCCCAAGACTTTACAATATCAGTGGTCATTGCTTCCCCTCCCAAAATCAGTGTCCGTAGGTTGGGTACATCGTCCGGCCCAAACAGTTTGGCCACTGTAGGAGTTAAAATGATACTGTTAATACGCATTGTGTTTATACAAGCGACAAGTTCCGAATGAAGGGTATTCGTGGGAGCCATGCAAAGACATCCACCACTACTAAGTGTGTTAAAGATGTCTTGAATGGATGCGTCAAAATTAAAACTAGCAAATTGAAGACATCTCCAATCACTTGATCGATTTTCGGCTTTGATCATTGATGAGACACTGCTTGCACTGGCACAATGAGATATAATCACACCTTTGGGTTCACCAGTACTCCCACTCGTAAATATAAGATAGGCTGGATCTTCGGGAACCGAATCAGATGCGATGAAATGTTCCGTACTGAATGTGGCATAGTCAGAATCTGTTGAGATCGCGGTTACGTTTTTGAAAGACTCCCTTTTAGCTGAGTCCACCACCACGAAACGAGCATGTACTTTTTTCATCACGAACAAATTTCTCTCGAGAGGATTGTTCGGACTTAATGGAATAAATGCTGCGCCTGCTTTCATTATCCCCAGCATAAATAGTACTGCTTTAACTGACTTCTCCAAAATCATTGGAACTTTTTCACCAGGCCTGATTCCCTTAGACCATAGCATACGAGAAATTTGATTTACTTCTCTGTACGCTTCAATATAAGTCATACTGCCTCCATTCAACGATTCGAATGCAATATTCGAGCCGAAATTCTGCGCAAAGCACTCAAACCTCTCGTATAGAAATGATCGGTCAATGCCTGCTTGAGCCTTTAGCGACCTGATGATAGTCGCTTCCTTCCTTGGCTGTATATATATACTCTCTGGGCGCATTTCAAGCAAGGCATCGAGGTTGTTCAAACACTCTGTGAAGCTTTCCAAGATATACGTGGCTCTGGAACGTTCAAGCGTGGAAATTAATCGGAGATCCACCGTTGATGAATCAACACGTTGAGCCTCGAGTGTAGTGATTCCTGAATACCAAAATCCATCCGTTCCAATAGGTTTGAAAAGAGACTCCGTGATATTGTTTGGAGATTTCGGCGCCAAAACGTTTACCATAGTGTCCAATAGGGGTCCCTTCGAATGATACTCATGAACTGATAAAGCACGTTTGAGCCCCACGTACGCAATTTCTGCTAAGTGCCAAAATTGTTGCCCGACGTCTTCGAAAAGTTGTTTTAAAGTTTCGGAATGGCATAATCGAATATGCATAGGGCATACTTCAAGAGTAGGTCCGTTTAAGTTTCCAATCCCTGGAAATGGCTTGTTGCGCCCACTCATAGTAATCGAGAATAAAACGTTGGTATTATGTGTTTGTTGATGAAGAATCAAAGACCAAATTGTGTAAATGAGCGTTCCAAGTGTGATCTTATGGATTCGTTCTAATTTTTCCAAATCCATTGATACACGCGTCGACACACAATGCGGCTCAACGTCAGGCTTGGAGCCAATTACTGTTTTCTGAGATCCTTCCAGTACATCTTTCCAACGTTCTAGTTCCAAATCTCTGTCAAGACATAAATATGATATGTAGTTCCGGAAAGTAGGACGCTGAACCATCGGCAATCCGTAATATGTGAGAGCAACATCATCTAGTGAGTATAAATTAGACCAATAGTCAAACAGCGTGTGGTGCATAGTGAGGACAAAATATGTTGAGCCAATTATTCCCACACGCACGAAAGCCCCTCCAGGTGAAACACCCCTAGACTTATCTTGTCGCAGGTATGCATTTAATGGTAGCTCAGAGTTAATCCATTCGATAGAAGCTGCTTTGTTTACCCCTTGCACATATGATTGCTTCCACTCAAAAAAGGTAGTTCGTAAAATATCAGATTTTTCAAAGGTTTCCTTAACTGCATGAAACAACCGCTTGAGATCCAGTCCTCGAATGTCAAATACTCTCTGATACATATAATCAGTACTACCCGCAAAGGTTGAGGCTAGGATACCTTCTTGGAATGGCGATACGTAATATAATTCTTCAAAGTCTGACGCCACTCCATCAGAAAGAATGGTTGATGGATCCAACAAGTACTTTTCCGTCTGCAGTGGGTCAGATACACGTAGCGATTCGAGGACTTCTTTCAATGTGGGTGCTTGGATCAATACGCCCGGCTGCAACGTCAGGTGGTTTTCTGCCAGCTTCATGGAGACCCTCATGGCATCCACTGAAGAACCACCTAGCTCCAGAAATGATTTCGAAAGAGAAATAGATTCCGGGAGTATATCCAACATACTCGAAATCGCCAATAATAATGGATGATTGATTGAGTCTGCGTCCAGACGATCTCCTTCCACTTTCATATTGTCTTTTAAAAATAAGGTTTCTGTCTCGCGGATTAGAACCTTGACATTCGTCTTCCCATTTGAATTCTTGGGTAGACTAGGCCATATTTTCCAAAACATTGGGTGCATATAACCAGGCAGACTCGATGAGACATGTTGTTTGAGAGAATGTATCATGTCACGTTCATTTGTACTTGAAGAATGTAATTCCACATGGGCGGCAAGCGCCATGCGTCCTCGAATTTGCGCCCCCACGACCGAAACATTCATCACGCCGGGATAATTCCGAATTACCCCGTTGATCTCTTCCAATTCAACGCGCTATTAGGTTAGTGAAATTGTGCAAAATACTCTTACCTGTCCGTTGATTTTTACTTGAAAGTCACTCCGGCTTAGAATTTGGATTTCTCCAGTCAAATGCACCATGGCTAAATCACCAGTGCGGAACATTTTCCCAGGCCCGTATGGATTCCGAACTAATGATTTGGAGGTGATCTCAGGATGATTGCGGTATTCCATAAAATGTTGAGCCCCACCTAAGCACAATTCTCCCAGTATTAATTTAGGAGCAAGCTCATTAGAATTTATTCTCAATACATAGGACGATGTCGTGTCATTAGGTCTCCCACATGTTAGGGGCTCGTAGTCATTGCGTATCGGTCGGCCAAAATTTATTTGCGCGATCTCAGAAACACCATAGCAGTTGTTAATAGTGCATTTCCGGACCCATTGCTTGATAACATCAGATTGAACTCGTTCACCAGTCAGGTTTATTTGTTGCAAATCAGGATATTCGTCAAACGGAGAGAGTAACAGCAGCGTTGAGGAAGTGAGTCCAACAACATTTATACGCATAGCTTGAAGTACATAACCGAGCTTCGTCAATACCAATTGCCTCGGTGCAATACATAAAACTCCCCCATTTATGATCGTTGAAAGCAAAGTTCGCTGTGCAGCCGAGAAAACAGGGTTGTAGAAAAGAAGACTCCGTTTTCCATCTAGCGACTTGTAGCACTGTATGCCATTTGACGCTCCAGCATGTGACAGAGCGACACCCTTGGGTTTTCCTGTTGTACCACTTGTGTAGACATAATAGGCGATTGAATCAAGTTCAATATCAAGGTCAAGGTTATTGCAATGTGATGGCTTCCTGATCACACTGTATTGTTTACACAGGATATGCATGTAGTGATATTGTTGATCACAAATTACAAGAGGAATGTTGGAATCCTCTAGTATACTCTTCATGCGAACAATCGGTGCTTCAGGATCAAGAATCACGTAGGAATTTCCGGACTTTAATATTCCAAATAGGCATGCCACCATTTCGATTGATGGATTCATCAATACACCAATGGTTACATGATAATGATTCACGAGTCCATGCGCCATCGAATTCGCCTCGGCGTTCAAGTCAAAGACTGTTACTTTGCGTCCAGTCATTTCTTCGACAGCTACATCCAGGGGGCAAGCGATGGCGTGTTCTTCGAGGAGTTGGTGTATAAGTCTTGGCTTCGAGGAGTGGGAAGGCTCCGAAAGTGCCAAAAGCTCTTGCTTTTCTTTTGGCAATAAGAGTCGAAAACTGGACACGGTCTTGCAAGGATCGCACATTTCTGTCATAGCAGCAAGAAGGTGGTCTGCGATTGTTTGAATGAATCTCCCGTCTATGCTTGGATCATATTTAAAGTAGATCATACGGTCCTGTTGATCAAACACGATAGATAGAGGGAACAGTGATGAAAATTCAACCTGCCGTATAGGCGAAAACTCCAGGTTTACAGAGAAACATTCACCATGCCTCATTTGGGACTTGAGTAAAGATCCGTTGTAGGTACCATAGTGTCTGGTTTTGAAGTGGTACTCATTGATACGAAGGCACAGCCCCCTGAAACTTTCTTCCGTGTCAACATTCACATTTAATGGAATTTTTGTATTGAAAAAGCCCATGCTGTTGCTTGGTTGTGTTCCCCAAGAATACCTCGATGATGTGAACACAGGGGCTAATGTAGAACCGCAATGTTGGGCATAGACAATTGCCCATAATGCTTCGATAATAACCTGTTCACTCACATCAATTTCTTTTCCAATTTCTCTAAGAGACTGAACTTCTTGATCCATAGAGAGCGAATACGACCGGAACCCTGATTCAGAACACTTACATGTGTGTTTATCCAAGAACCTTGGATTGTGCAAACCCAGCAAAAATGTGTTCCAGTATTCAATGCACTCTGTGGGTGCAATACTGCTGTTGTTAGTTTGGTTCTTTATTCAAGCTTGTGCAACTTACATATCCTGAAGTACCCTCATATTCCCTAGGTTCACAATCCCTCCATTTGACCACTCTCTTGTGTTAATTCGAGCGATCCACTTGCAGATCTCAGCAGCACTGGTGTAATCGATCAAAAGTGTTGGGGCTAAAAAGTAAGCTGTCCGGTTTGTTTTGCGATACACCAAGAATGGTGTGCGATGATAGATCGATTCTGCATTGAAATGATCATCCATCTCCTCATCTGAGCTAATACTCCGAATAGCTGGGATCGTTGAATAAAGGACTTGTTTGGGGATGCCTTGAGCAGACTGTATAACAGCCGTACGAAGTAGTGGAACCGAAGCACACAATTTTTTCCATGCGATGAATAAATCAATGTCATTGATGCCATATAAATCAAGTGAGAAGACACATTCTGACCATTTGTTTAGTAGACTTGGGTTTTCTGCGAGAGAACGTAGTTGATATGGGGTTAAATCATCGATCCGTGAGATTTCAGAAGCGGTGATTTGTAAAATATTTTTCTGGCTAGGATTTATCAATTGTGTTGTCAACATCATACTGTGAGGCTTGTCTGGCGCGGGTGTGCCTAATGCTTCGCTCCCTTGCCTTGCTTTTAGCCTCTCGACATTTTCGGTGAAAGTATCCTATTTCTGGTAGGAACGTAAAATTTGGACCAATGATCATGATATCCGAAATTAGATCATGGATCCAATTCTCGACAAAAGCAGATAAAATACTGATGGTCCCTTTCACTGATTCTCAATCATCATGACGATGTATCGAGCAATATGCCATGACGTGTTCACGGGTGCAGGGGGTGGAAACCTTGTATTCAAAACAGGTATGCTACCTTCACCCGGAGAAAATGAAGTACAAGTTCATTTCATCGCCTCGCCCATAAATATGCAAGACGAATTGGTGTACAAGCAGCTCTATCCAACGAAGCCTAAATACTTTATGCAAGATGATACATCTTTAGGCAAGGAGAATGATAGCGTTCAGTATCCAATTATGGGCTATGATGGAGTCGCCTCTGTTACTTCCTGTGGATCAAATGTCACTGCATTACGTCCGGGGGACTTGGTAATACCTCGGGTTCCTGGTCTAGGTACATGGAGAAGTGATGCAAATGTCTCGGAAAGTGAAGTCATAAAAATTCCAAATGACATTGATCCGTACTTTGGCTGTGTCATCAGAATGGTGTACACAGTTGCTTACTTGCTGGTGACAAGGGAGGTTGATCTGAAACCAGGAGATTGTGTGCTATTAAATGGAGCCACAGGTCGAATTGCGCAGGCAGTTGTGCAATTCGCCCGAATCTACGGTATCAATACCATATGTGTGTTACGTGATGAAGAACAGCCATTTAACGCTACTCATTTGCTTGGACTAGGTGCGAGCAAAGTGTTGAGTGAGACTCAGTTGTCCCCTGAAGAGCTGAATGGATATGGACCTGTGAAACTGGCTATCGACAGCGTATTTGGGCCATCTGGATCGCGTCTATCGAAATGTCTTTGTGTTGATGGCACGTTTTTGAGCCTAGGGTATCTGGGAAGAGGCGAGGCGTCATCAATGGATTACAGTATTCAAGTTTCAGAGTATTTGCTATTTAATCGATCCATCAAATTCCGAAATTTCCGTTTGAGCGAGAGGTTGCAGCGATGGTCGGACGCAGAGTTGCGCAGACTTTGGATCTGGTTCGGATGCTTGCACAAAGAGGGAAAGTTAGTCACGCCCCAGATGCACGTCATTCATTGGACTTCTGATACTTGCCTCGAATCTGTGTTGGCTACGGTCAAGGGAGATAGGCATGCAATGAATATTTTTGGTAGACCTATTATAGATTTTGTGAAATGATCCGATTTTTGGCACCCAAACAGCAGCAGGAGTTAAGATATATAAACACTCCCTATGCCGAGCCTCGTCATCCATCGCCCTACTATGAGCTCGTGGACTAATCGCGAAATCACAAACCATCATCTGCTCCCTTATGTGGACAGTGAGACTGCCACCCCCGAAGTCGCTCAAGCCCTTCACACGCTTCCATTTCAGAGAAATATATTCAAGCTTCTCGCCAATGCACCCGCTATGATGCCCGCATTTATGAAACTTTTGAGCACTTGCTGGTCTGAAGAGCGTACTATTCGATCGAAAGAATGGCAAATCGCTGTCTTGCGTACAGCGTGGTTGAACAATGCGCCCTATGAATGGGATGTGAATGAGCCTGTCGCAGCTTGTTTTGGACTTGGAGATGATGATTTTAGGGCCATACGCGAAGGTGACTTCGAATCTGGGTCCCGTAAAGCTCGATTCAACGACCGTCAAAGAATTGTATTGGTCATGATCAACGAACTGGAAGCATGCAAAGAAGTGAAGGATTTGACTTTGACGAAGGCTGTGCAATTGATCGGAGAATCTGGTGTCATGGAAGTCCTTATGATTCATGGAGTATATTCTCTGCTTGCGAGGGTGATGAAATCATGCAAGATCGATTTTGACAATGAAATTCCAGGGCTTGCCGAGAAACTACGTGCTTTCAATGCGAAGCGTATTCAAATGGAATCAGAACTAGATGAGAGGTGTAAGTAGCGTTGTTGTTAGCATGTTTCTGAGCTTTCTCATGTAGTCGTCATTAACTAGAGACTTTCTCGTTTTTTTTTACCATGCTTTCGTGAGGCGCAATCTTTCATGTTGTCAAGCACTTGTTTAAAAATTTTCTCAGATTTCCAATGTTGATAACAACTTCCCATCGAGGGAAACTGGCTCTCCAGAAGCTGATATGCCTCCAAAACTTTCTCCAGTGGTTGCTCCCTCAATCTGACGTCATCGGAAAGCACCGTCCTGGCTATTTCCCTTGTGGAGCGCTGCGTAAGCATTTTTTTGATTGCATACTTACTCGAATATTCAAATAATCCTCCTTTGACGCTCCCAAATAATGCCTCAGAGGTAGCCGACTCGATTTGGCACGTGGATTGTTGAGCTTCTTCCGATAAAACTCTTGTGCCTCTTGAAAAGTCCAAAAGTTAGGAAGTACTTCTTCCGTCGACTGCTGGGGTATTTCAGCATTTGTGCTTGCTTCATGTGACGGATCTAGAGAGCGTGAAGGTCCCTTGGCTTGCATTGCCTCGCTTGCCCCATTTCCGGTCTCATTTCTCCGGATGTCTTGATTGGTGGCCATGTTCGTCTGAATACTGTGCCGGCTATCCGGTGGAAATACAGGGCCGGTTGGTGACGAAATGCCTTGCATAGAAAGAGTTGGCACTAACATGGGATCCGAAGAGTGTTCGTCGTCGTCGTAACAAGAAATATCGTGGTGGTTGACATGGTCATTATGAAAACCCGGAGTTCGTATTTCTTTTCTATTCTTCGGCTGGAAAGCCAAATGGGCCGCAAGGGAAGATGTGGAAAGAGGTAATGTACACTCAGGCAACTCGACATTAAGGGGGGAAGATGAGACCTCACTCCTAGGCACTTGATTTTTTCCGAAATGATTTGAAAAGAATTCATTTTCCTGGAGACTAGACAAAGCGTGGTCCATATGGCGATCACAAAGATTTCTAGCTTCCATGAGATTCGGTAAGGCTCTCGTCCCATCGATATCTAAAGGCATTTCATGGCTTAATGTGAGAGCCGAATCGAAATCAGAACTCAAGAAAGGAACAGGTGTATCAGGCGTAGGCGTGAAATCTGTGTATCCCTGGAGGAGACTATCAGTTAGACCATACATGTGTGGCGGCACTAGCAGATGGTTGATGGTGTCTTGAGTCGGAGGAATGCTGCTGTCAAGAGAATCTCCGACGAAGCCCTGCCAAAATTAGTCGAACCGTTTCAGTACATACTCACCATGCTAGTGGACATTTGAACAAAAGGGTGGTCTTTGTTAACGCAAGGGGAAGTGGATAGGTAACGCATATAGAGATACCTGTGAGGAGTGGCCGGGCGCTGGCTGTCATCTGTTTAGTCCCAAGGCACATAACAGGCGTGTGCCAAGACATCTTGCTTACGACACGTGAACTTATCTGTCGTCCCATTGGAAAAAAAATGTTCATTTATAGATAATCGGATCCTACATGCACGAGCCATTCTAGATTGCGCGCTGACTTTTAACTCAACGACGAATAGGCGCGGCTCTTGGTCAGGTTCAATACCGCATCTCAACGGCCAAACTATAGCAAAAATCAGTCCTCAGTTATCCAAAGTGTCTCCAACGTAACAAATCCTCAGATGACGTGTTCACTTAGTCACAGGCACCCAGGTTTTTCTAGCATTTTTACGTGATGAGACCGCACAAGAACGACGCATGATCTAGGATTCCGTTCTAGTGACTAATATTCCTACTTGCTATGTCGCTTAGACCCTTGCATGAACCACCAGAGGCGACTTTCCCCTCAGTCTGTTGCACAGCGGCGTGAATTCGACACCTTGAACCCCCCCCGTCTCACCCCGTGCAGTACGACTGCAAAGATGTGGATTGTTCGTTTCCCTGGCTATGGTACACTGGTACGGTGATTCTGTGCCTTTGAGCGCACAGCTATAGCAACGACCATGTACTCTGAAAATGCGTCTATTCATGGCCCGCACAGCCGTGCGTTTGCGCTTTGTAGCTCTCCTTCTGCATATTCTCCTGCTCAGTATTCTGACAGGTCTCGAGATGAACACTCTTGTCTCTTTTTAACAGCTGTGTCGCCTTGTGCCTCGGCTTCCTGTCACATGTACACCGTCCCAGCCACGAGAAACTCGCCGGTGTGCTACAACGGCCCAGATCCGCGCTGCACCTGGTACACATATAGTCCCTTCAGTATGTTTCCAAATCAAGCGTTGCCACTTGCCAAGACGTCCCCGTACACATTGTACTCGTCCTTACCACTTTGGAACACCACCTGCATTCTTCGTGACCGTACATTTCCACGTATTGCCTGGCCAGTGTTATAACAGGTCTCTAGTTTGCTGCTCAGAGTTTCATGCCATCCTACTTTGTCTGGTTGTCTTGATCTCCTTTACATCCAAGCAACGTCAGTTAGTCAAAATAGTAGGTACACTCTTGACGTAACTTGAGGCCCCTTTAACATTCCGAGTGGAGACAATTTCGACCCATTTCTGAGTTCAGGCCATATTCAGCTCGCAATTCTAGTGCGCGTTTCTGACACATGCATAGAGAAAATGTACAACACTCCTCAAGTTCACCGCTAGTATGAGCAACCACTCTTACACTTGCGCAACGATCCATTCCATTCTCTCTCAGTATTTCCATGCCTCAAGGGCAAATCCGATACATAACATGTAGAGTACCACTTAAGCACTCTCTACCTGTGCATTGGCAAGCATCTGCTGGTCAGATACAGTCTGCCCCTTTTCTAGAAGAAAGCTTGCTGTCAAGCAGCTGTACAGCTTGACCTTCGTGAAGCACCTGCCATGGCAGCATGTCAGGGAGAACACTTTTCAATTTGCCCTTAGAATTCAACGAGACAGTCGAGAGATCAGCTACGATGTACGGTACCAGAGAGCGTAGCCAGGATCTATAGCCAAGGACTTCTACTTCTAATCCGCGACTATCCGCTAAATCCGAGTGTTTTTACCAGCCATGCTTTTCTGAATCCATGTGATAGCATCAAGCATAATCATTTTTTTCTACTTAACTATAGTCGCGCAGTTGAACATGACTGATTCAGAACAGAGACGCAGCTTTACATTCCCAAGCGACATGCTCAGCACGGTTTGCGATACACCATTCGGGACAATGCGGCTCACGACTGGGGCTGAATTGCGTAGCCCTTGGTCAGGTCGAGATGTCACTTTCCATTGGCTTGCTAGACACGTGGGCACTTTTTTGCCCATGTGGCCCAGATGCGCGTCATGTACGTCGAGAGAAAAGGTCCGGGCCGTGCTGCTCTGCCGACTGACATGCTCTTTCGGTCGACACTCCTGACTTGCGTCGCCGCGGTGGCTTTCGCCACTGAGCCGGTTACCGTGGATCGGAAGGTGTTATTTCACTCACACAACGACTATGTCCACCATCGCCCGGTTTACGATGCCTTTGATCATGGCGTTCTGAGCTTTGAGTCCGACTTTTGGTTCGATGAGCACAAGAAAGCGCTATATGTAGCTCATACGCCACTTGGTATCGACCACTCAAAGACTTTCAACACGCAGACAGTCGACCGTGTTCTGAACATTGTCCAGGGCAAGTACTCTGACAAGTACCCAGCTTCCAACGTAAAAAAATTCTACGCCGATCCCAAGAACCAGCCTACTGCCTACCCTGACTGGTACAAGTACTTTTCCGAAGGTTTTGGCGGAGTCCGCCCCATCATGATTTTGGCCGAGCCCAAGACGTCCGCTGACCCAGACATGTGGAAGACAGTGGTCGATGCGCTCGGTGAGCTTCGCTCCCAAGGTCTTCTCACTCGCTACGAATACGGCAAGGTCCACTTTGGTCCTGTGATTGTCGTTGGCACAGGCAACACGCCCTACTCACAAGTGGTCGCTACCCCTGTGCGCGACTATTTCATGGACTGCCACGCAGACGGCCTCAAGGACGAAAACGGCCACTTCCAATACAACGCTACTGCATGCCCTATCTCTTCGGCTGGCTATCCCAGCGTACCCCACTCGAATTTGGGCCTCACGCCACCACCCAAGGCGGCCATCCCCTACTTTGCCAAGTACACCTGTGACGCCCACAAGATCAACTCGACGGTTCGCTTTTACGGTGTCCCCAAGACGGCTGGTCGGATCGACGACTTTAACATGCTTCTTCAGCAGGGTGCCGATTGGCTCAACATTGATCACTTTGACGACGTCAAGCGGTATAGCTAACCGACGCGTCGCGCCCATAGTGCCCAAATCACGTGACCGACCATGTCATCTCACGCCCCGCCTCTCTCCTCGCGCTTCCACATGGACTCTGCGTCGAGCGTCGGCTTGGGCTCTGTCCCAGGCACGCCGCGCCTAGACACGGACATGGGCAGCTACTCACAGGACAGATCGGGCGGTGCTGAGCCACCTGCTGCTCCTGCGCCTTCCGGCCGTGCCCGCCCATCCACGATCCCGAAATTGGACGACATTCCCATCGTCACCGACGAGACGGGTGAGCGTGTGCGTGAGAGCTTTGCTGCCTTTTTGGAACGTTATATGGGAGACAGACCATCGAGTCCAGATTCGATCTACGTTGAACAGCTGTATGCCATGCGGGACTATGGCCGCACGACTCTTTACGTCGACTTTGCTCATGTTCTGGACCATGACGAAGTTCTCGCTCGTGCCATCACTGAGCAGTACTATCGTTTTCTTCCATACCTTCGTCGTGCACTGATTGAATGCATCAGCGTATATATCCCTGGCTACCTGTATCTGAACGCACACATGGCTTCGACTGCCTCGTCCGGTCTCGTGACGCGCGACTTTTCCGTCTCGTTCCATCATCTGCCGCTCCAGTCTGGCATTCGGTCCTTGCGCTCCGACAAGATTGGCCGCTTACTGTGCGTGAATGGCACGGTGACGCGGACCTCTGAGGTCCGCCCCGAACTTATCCTCGGCACCTTTACGTGTGTCGAGTGCAAAACGAGTATACCCGATGTGGAACAGCAGTTTCGCTACACTGAGCCGCTCATGTGCCTCAATCCCATGTGTCAGAACCGCACGCAGTGGGAGCTGGATGTGGAAAAGAGCCGCTTTTGCGACTGGCAAAAAGTCCGCATCCAGGAAAATGCCAACCAAATCCCCACGGGCAGTATGCCCCGTAGTCTCGATGTGATCCTTCGTTCCGAAATTGTTGAGCGTGCCAAGGCAGGCGACCGATGTGAATTCACGGGCACCTTTATTGTCCTGCCCGATGTATCCCAGCTGGGCGTGCCTGGTGTCAATGCTCAGATCCAGCGCCAAACGCAATTTGGCTCTGCGACGGACACTGTGGCCAACCAGGGTGTAACGGGTCTCAAGACACTCGGTGTGCGCGATCTCACGTACCGTACCGTGTTTTTAGCTTGCATGGTCCAGCGTGAATTTCAACGAGATGACGGACGCACCGATTTTGTCACTGACGACCACGAAGAAGACGCTGAGACGGTCCTGAAAGATTTCACGGAAGAAGAGCGCGAGGAGCTCGAAGTCATGGTGGCCAGTACAGATATCTATCCGCGTCTCGTTCGCAGTATTGCCCCCACCATGTATGGCCATGAAATTATCAAAAAGGGCATTCTGCTCCAACTCCTCGGCGGCGTACACAAGCAGACGAAGGACGGCATTCATTTACGTGGCGATATCAACATATGCATCGTGGGCGATCCCAGCACGAGCAAATCGCAGTTCCTTAAGTATGTGTGTGGTTTCATGCCGCGCTCCGTGTATACGTCTGGCAAGGCGTCCTCTGCGGCAGGTCTCACGGCCGCTGTCGTCCGTGACGAAGAAACAGGTGAATTTACGATCGAGGCCGGCGCTCTTATGCTCGCAGACAATGGCATTTGCGCCATTGACGAGTTCGACAAGATGGACCTCTCCGATCAAGTCGCGATCCACGAGGCCATGGAGCAGCAAACTATCTCGATCGCCAAGGCCGGCATTCAAGCCACCTTGAATGCACGCACGTCGATTCTCGCCGCTGCCAATCCCATCGGCGGTCGGTACAATCGCAAACAGACGCTGCGTGCGAACGTGGCTATGAGCGCCCCTATCATGTCGCGTTTCGACCTCTTTTTCGTCGTACTGGACGAATGCAACGAGACTGTGGACTGGAACATTGCGCAGCACATTGTCAATATTCACCGATTCCGTGACGCGGCCATTGCGCCCGAGTTCTCGACCAAGGCCCTGCAGCGGTATATTCGGTATGCGCGCACGTTTCACCCAAAGCTCACGCCCGAGGCAAGCGATGTACTCGTGGAAAAATACATTCACCTGCGCCAGGACGACTCGGGTGGCTCGGTCGGTCGCAATTCGTACCGTGTGACGGTGCGTCAACTGGAAAGTATTATTCGATTGTCCGAAGCGATTGCCCGGGCTAACTGCCGCTCGGACATCACGCCTGCTTTTGTGCGCGAGGCATACTCGCTGCTGCGCCAGTCGATCATACACGTCGAAAAAGACGACATTGCGATTGACAGCGAGGACGAAGAGCCAGCAGCGCCCGCTCCCATGGAAGAGCCTCAGGCACCGACGCGCCGCAGCATCACGTACGACCGCTACATGGAGCTCGTTAACCAGCTCGTTCTCAAAGTGCATGCTGTGGAGCGCGACACGTCCCAGGGTATGTCTCGCGAGGCATTAGCGCAATGGTACCTCGAGGCACATGAACACGACATTGACTCGGTGCAGCAGCTGCACGAAGAATCCGATCTTGTATCACGCGTCATTTCCAAAATGATCAAGGACGGCTACCTCGTCCACCTCCCTGTCGAAGAGTCCGAGCGCGTGCCCGGCGGGCCCGAGCAGGTGCTCATGATCCATCCTCAAGTCGACGTGGATAGCCTGCAGTAGCTCTTCCTTTTAGTCAGCTTTTCCATGGCCACGGTCAACCATGACAGCACCCGGGGACAGCGGCCTGGGACCATACGGATGCGGCCGCATGAGCGCATCCTAGCATCTTATCCGAACTGTCATGTGCGCGTCCTATTTCTCCCAACCCAGCGCGCGCTTGAGAGCCGCGGCGGGACATGCACTGTGTCGTCACAGCGGCTCGTCTTCACTAGTAACCAAGCGTCCGAGGAACTGGATACACTCAGTGTACCCCTCGAAAAGATGAGTGTAGGCAAGTACATGCTCCCGATTTTCTGCGCACCCTACTGGCAAGCTACGATGACCCACTTCACCGACGGGACGAGAGATCATGGCCAAGTGATCGTTCGCTTCCCTAGCGGCGGGGGTATGTCTTTTCAACAGACCATTCGAAAAGCACAGGAGCAATGGGACGTCGAGCGGCATCATGAAGACATTCTGCGTACGTATCAATGATCTAATGTTAGCTCGGTACGACGAACAGGGTATCACGCTAGACACATCTTCATCGCCACCCGCCTATCAATAGGGCTTGAAACGGACTGAGGCTTTGCGCTGCGCAATCTTTTGCTTGTCTGCTTCGAATTGCGCACGCAGCGAAGCAAATTGCTGCCGCTTCTTCTCGCGGAACTGAAACCGGTAGAAATCTTCCAGTTCCCGCGCCTTTTTCTTTTCTGGATGCTGCCGCAGCTCCTCTTCAAAGGCCGGTGTCATGGCACCGAACGTATTGTCCTCGCCTCCTGACCGGCCATACTTGTTGCCACGCTGCACGATCACAAAGCCATCCTCGTCCAGCAGCTCGCCATTTTCTCCGACACCCGCTGCCTTGATACCCACACCTACACTTGTCGTCGTATCTCCTCGCGCACGCTGTTCCATCAGCCACTGAGGGTGCGCACGAATCCACGAGTACCTCGCCACGGCTGTATCGACGTGCTTCTTGACCGCCTCATGGGGCGGTCGGTGCCGGCGGTACCGTTCGATCAAGTACGACAGCCCCTGCATTCGCTCGCACTGCCACTTGTACGGCTTGGTCTGAAAACGAGCAGGTAACTTCAGGGCGCGATCCAACGACGATGCATCCAGAAAGACGACATGTGCGTTCGAACATGTCGCTACATAGGCATCGGCAGGCTCCATCGGCGGTAGCGGCTCGACGGCTGGCGGGCCATCCGCAGGTGGCTGCTCTTCGCCACTGGCACGGCGCACGTCGACGGCCTCGACCGTGCCGGCCTTACGGAACAAGTCCCGCATGGCTTGCTGCGTCGCATCTGGCGGGATATTCACGACAAAGAGCGTGCGCCCAGCAGGGTACTTGGTATCTTGTTGCGTGCTCACATGTGGGCGTATGTACATATAGTGCTGCACACCCTCCTCATAGGTGACAGGCAGCACACGAAAACCGTGGATCTCCTGCATGTGGCACAAGAAAAAAAAAGCGCCTCGTTAGGCGCACGGCGACGGTGCGGTAAAATACACACCTCCACCAAAGGGCCTGCCTGCCTTGGCCTTCGTCGCTTCTTCTCCCTACCCCATGTCTCGAGCGTTGGCGTGTGCCCGCGTGCACACGCGCGCCATGCACACAAGTATGCAATGCGCGAAAGAAGATATCACGAAGGAAATGAACTATGTCCTGCGAAAGGACACCATGCCACTCCAGCAATTGCCTAAGTATCGCTTCGACGATGTCTCCTCTATCGGTCATATGCGTCTGCAAAAAGAGCGCCAAATGCTCAAATACTATCGTCTCTTGGCCAACGAGTTCCCCAAGCTCAAGGAATTGCATGTACCGTTTACCCCCCCGCCACCCTCTTCTTTCCTCACCTTCAAGTTCACACACTATCAGGGCGAAGAGCACCCCGATACAAGTAAAGTCGTACTTACATTCGCCGTAAAAGATCTATTCGACTCCAAGGCACTCTCTACATCGCTAGCTAAGCACAAGTTCCTGCTGCTAGCCGGCCCGCGCTGGCAACCACCGCACACGGCGTTTGTCCAGCGCTGGAACGACGCTCTCGCACAAGGCCCGGACGCACTCGAGGCGCTATGCCAGGGTGAGGGCGACTTGGGCTCGGTCAAAATCGCCTCGCAATCCATGCCGAACGAGGCACAAAATATGAAGTGGTGCAGCGATGTGCTGGACCGCATGGTGTCTGAATCCCATGCCGAGCCGGCGCTGCAAGACGTGCCGTTGGATGTGCGTCCGTACACTTCATCCAAAGCGCGAGGCGGTCGTAAGACTCGGCCCACCAAACACGACTTCCCTAAGGAGTGGCTTCCGTAGCGGCCCAAGCCATACATGATACAGTGAGCCAGTGATTCCGGACTTGGATCGGCTCGTCCTCCTCATCCGACGGACCCCGATGCAACAAAAACGGCCGGCGTTGGCCCGTCAGGTACGGTGTCTCATGTTCGTCCCAGGTCCCACCGACCTCGAGCTCCATGATGTGCTCGCTGCCAGGCAGGGCCGTCGTCTGCTGCGTGCATGTGGGCCACACGTCGGCTGGCGGCACTGGTACGAGACAGAGTCCTATGGCCAAGGCATGCCGGAAAAAGTGCACCAACGTACTTCGACCCGTATGTAGCCCAGCGACCATGTAAATGCGTGCGTCCTTCGATCGAGCAAGTAGTTCTTTGATCGAGCGGAGTAGTATGTCGTGCGAAAATCGTTCCCAAACACAGTCGGCGAGCACCACCACGTCAAAATGCGAATGCGTCGGCGGGAGCAGATCCAGCACATCGTCCATACGACTTCCCCATGTGTGTCCTGCGACTTGTAATGGTGCCATATCGTGATTCATTTCCTTCGTATACCGGGCATTCGCACGCAGCGTGGCAATAATCGTCTCGTCTTCATAGTCTGTGACCACTACTTTACGTGCTTTCGCGCATATTGCCGCTGTAAGAGATGGAAGGCCAGTACCAGCTCCTAGTTCAAGCACGCACTTGTCCTGCAAATCGAATGCATGCGTGTATATGGCATCAGCTAGAAGCATACCGGCGCGCCACTGTCGATGCGCAAAGAGCATATAGATAGCCGTTTCTGGCACCATGATGGGTATCGCAGGCGCATCAGCGTCAGGTTCTTTGGCATTGACAGGCTTAGGCCGATACACGAAGCACGAGCCCGGGTGCCCAAAGGACGGATGCAACGTAGGCCCTGACGCATCGTTCGTCATATTGGATGCCAACATGGCACGTCCCCTGATCTGACTAAAAACACGAAGCGCCGCCGACGTCGCACGCCACTTCCTCTCGATCCTATCTTTCTGTGCACCTGTGTATGATGCTGGGAGCATTGAGCATCGCGGCCCGATCGCATCGCACGCCGACTGTGCGACTTGCATCGCTGGCCCTGCGCACGTATTCGACGCGCCCACATGAAGAATCCCCTACTACACCAAAAAAGGACGAAGAGCCTGAGCCCCTCCGCAAGGGTATCCAGCTCGACATTGATGCATCCTCTCTGGTGGATGCACAGTCCATCTCGGCACCTGAAGAAGAGGGCTCCTCGAATAAACGCACGAATGCCAAGGCGCGTTCTGATGCACCTGGCGCTTCGGAAGGATGGGCCCGTGTTCGGACACAACTTTCGATCGCAGGTGCGCTGTTGTTTGCAGCCGGCACCGTGTGGATGCTAGGACGCGACCTGGATGAGAAGGAGCACGAGATTTTCCATGGCGAGGAAGGACTCGATTCTTTCTTGGGTCGTTTGCGGCTGCGCTTTAATCAGCTCACGAACAGTATGACGGAGCCCAAGTGGGAGGTTCTCTTGCCTGACCCGCTTCCGTACCCATACTCGCGCCCATACACGCTGGTGCTGGACCTGGACCAGCTGCTCGTTGCGTCCTCGTGGTCCCCAGCCCATGGGTGGCGCACAGCTAAGCGTCCTGGTCTGGACTACTTCCTGGGATACCTGTCCCAATGGTACGAAATTGTGCTATTCACTACTCAGACCTTTGCACAACTGGAGCCTGTTCTTGACAAGCTAGACCCTGATCGCCGCTACATTGCTTATCAGCTCTTTATGGAAAGCTGCCGTCTCCACAACGGTAAGCTCGTAAAGGATATTCGGCACCTGAACCGCGACCCGAAAAAGGTCATTATGATTGATATCAACCCTGATCATGTGTCACTGCAACCGGAAAATGCCATTGTCATGCAGCCTTGGAAGGGCGACAAGAACGATCGCGAGCTACTTGGTCTTGTGTCGTTCCTTGATGCCATCGGTATCTACGGTGTGAGCGATGTGCGTACGACGCTCAAAGCCTACGAGGGCAAGTACATCCCGGTCGAGTACCCCAAGAGCGAGATGCTGTCCAAGCAACGCCAGGAGGAAGAGTGGCGTGCCAAGAAGCAGCGCAGCGGTGGCCTGTCAAGCATGTTTGGTAGCGTTACTTCAGGTTCCACGGGCAGCGAGCCGCCCATGTCGTTCCTGGACTCGGAACGCAAGCGCTTCTTGCAGGGGTACCTCGAAGACCAAAAATTCTGGCGCGTGAATGGCGAGACCCTGCGAAAGCAGATGCGCGAAGAGCAGGAGAAGCAAATGAAGGAAATGTCCATGTCCGCCTGGGACGGTCTCTCTCAGCTCTTCCGCGGCCCACCACCGCCGCCCGAGGCGGCGGCGGCCTCGGCCAGCGACCCGCCTCAGCCCGCCACGCCGTAGCATGTATGACGTAATCACATGGGTTGTCGTTCTCCCCTCATGTCGGGTGCCGTGCAAGAGGTTCGCCGACACCTGCTCAAGCTGGCTCAGACATGGCCCAAGGACCCGCTGCGTCCTAGCATGGACTTTGGTGAGGCCATACGACGTGCTACGGAGGCCGAGCTCACTGGTCCTCAGGCGAAGCGCCATTTGGCCGAGTCGCGCAAATCACTCGCGGCGTTGGAGCGGATCCGCACGAGTGAGAGCCTGCGCGAGTATCCTACGCCCCGCCATATCCTGCAGCCTGCGTCATCACCGAGCCACTATGCGCAGCTAGTCGAGACCATGAACCGAATCACACGTGGCCAATCTGTTCAGCCCACCATGGCACAGCGCCTGCGTCGCTTTTTCGGCCTTCCTGTACACTAAGCTATGCACTCATATCCCATCCCTCTTGCTCCTTGACCGTGAACAAAAGGCGTCCGGTACTCAGGCCGTGCTCCAGATTCCGTAGACACAACGCCTCCATGTCCGTCTGGGTCTGCAGAGACAGCGTGCCGACATGTGGCAACAACAATGCCTTGCTTGTGGCGAGGCGTAGCAGACCTGGGTGCACCTCGGGCTCGTTTTCATACACGTCCAGTCCAGCGCCGGCAATGACGCCGCGTTCGAGCGCGTCCACCAGAGCCGCCTCGTCGACGATGGGACCCCGCGCTGTGTTGATGAGGATGGCATGCGACGGCATACGTGCGAGCTGAGCGGCACCGATCATGTGGCGCGTTTGGGGCGTCAGCGGACAGTGCAGACTCACAACGTCACTCTGTCCCAGCAGGGCGTCGAGAGAGAGCGCATACTCCATGCGTGTACCCTCAGGCATGCCCTGGGTCTCAAGCTCGTCACTAAGGCGGTGGCGGTTGTAGTACACGACGTGCATACCAAGAGCATGCGCCGCCTTGCGTGCGAGCGTGCGTCCAATTCCGCCCGCACCGACGATGCCAAGCGTGAGTCCTTCGGGATCACTGGCTTCCATGAACGAAAAATGCTGGTGGAAGTGGCCTTGCTGCATATGGCCCATAGCCCGTGGGAATTGACGCAGCGCACCCAGCAGCAGGAACAGCGCCGTGTCAGCCGTGGCTTCATTCACGACCGTGGGCACATTGGCCACCTGGACACCCCGCCGTGTAAGAGCAGGCACATCCAGCTGATCGTAGCCAGCACCATTGTGCACGATGAACTTGAGTGTCTCGGGGAGCGCGTCTACCAGCTCCTGATCAAAGCGGCCCGAGACACGGATCGAGCGTGCTCCGCCAAAGTGTCGATACATGCCGCGCACATGGGCAAACGGACCACCCGGCGAAAACGCCCGGATCAGCTCGTCGCGGCTCTGGGTGTGGTTGCACAGTACTTCAGCGTGCGTGCTCAGACGATCCAGATCCTTCTTGGCTAGTTGTACCTCATCCATCAGCAGCACCTGCGGCCGCGTCGAGTAGCAGGCATACCCACACGCTTGCCTCGCGGCCCGACGCACACATCCCCGCCACCACATGTTGGGCGTCTGTCAAGATGGAGGGCCCCCTATTTTCACGCGTCCATGTGGGCCGTGGCGCTGGAATGGGTCGTGACCACCGTGGTCCTGGTGCATGCGTTCCGTGCGCTTACGGCGGTGCCCACGCCACGTACGCGCTCCTACGATGCCTGGGGCCAGGCGTCCCATGGCACGGTCCGGCGGATCGGCTCCGTTCGCCGACGTGCCTCGGTCGCGGAGGCCCTACGCATTGTGGCCGTATGGAGTGCGTATCAATGCGTGCGACCGATCCTCATGCATCCTATCGTGTGGCTCCTTCCGTTCGTATCCACCATCCACCTGCTGTGGCTCGTGTGGATGCTGCTGCATCCACCTATGGCATCTCATATCGTATTCGCTAGTCTGCTGCCTTGGGTCCGCAGGCACGAAGTGCTGATTGACGAGGCGTGCTTATGGGGTCTGGGCGCATGGCTCTTTCTCGTCAGTCAATACCGCCGACTTAGGCGGCGCTCCTCCCCCGATGCGCAGGAGGCCCAGGAAGTAGAAAAGCTGTGCGTCGAGCCCGTGGTGGCCCCTCGTGATACCCAACGCATGGTCTATACCCCACCCACGCCGCCTCCCCCAGCAAGGCACCTGGCAAAGCCCAGCGTACCGGCCACACAGCCCCCCCAGCCGCGACCCACGAGGGCTCCAAGAGCTCCGCCTCCCACGCGGATCCCCACCTTGCGCCGATCAAAACGTACCGCCTCGGCCCCCCACTCTCCATCGAAACGGCGAAAACGCGCACCCCAGACGTCGCTGGCTCCCCGACCCTCGCCCGGCATCCGCACTCGTTCACAGCGCGCCCAAGCCGCTTGTCCATAATTCTCCACCTACGCTCCCTGGCCACCATGGCAGCGACGCCCCCTTTGGTCATGCAGCTCATTGTAGACCGCGAACTGATCAAGGTACGCACGCGTGTATTCATATCTAGTCGGGCTGGTCGATGGGGCCCATGATGGCTCAGGCTGCGCATGCATCGACGGCGGTACGTAGGCAGGCCACTCACCCTAGATCGTGGTTCAGACCCGTGATCGGAAGGACACGCAAGACTACCTGAGTGAGGCGAATCTCGCACACATGCACAAAATCGTGCTGCAAACTCCTAAGAATGTGTCTCTGACCGACCTGTCCAGCCAACTTCATGCGGCCGAGTCGGATCCGTCCATGCCGCCCCATTATCTCTGGACCGAGCAGCCAGAAAACGTACCCACGTGCCTCGCCATGGCACCGAATCGAAAGCCGGCCGTCCTGACCGCTCTCCTCAAAAAATGTACATTGTTGCGTAGCTAAGACATGGGTATAGTACACTACCGGAGAAGGAGATGAATCTCTCGATCAAAGGCTTCAACACGAATCGGCATCTCGGCGATGTAAAAGGGGTTCTTCATGACATGCTCGACATAGAGCTCGTACGCTCGCTGCAAAATACCAGCTGCATTCGCCTGCGCCGTAGGCGCCAGTAGCACAAATTTCGTCCCTGTCTCTGTCATCTTGACGTGAATCACAAAGTTCTCTGCCTCGAGCATGTGGAAGCCCTGACTCTCCTTGTCGGGAGCAGGCACAATCCGCGAGGTGATCGCGTGGATCCCGTGCAGCGTGCCTGCGAGAATCAGATAGTCATTCGACGTCAGCTCATCTTCATGGTTCCGTTGATGAGGATAGTCAAAGTGCTCCGACTGGAATATAAGCCCGCCGGCCTTGTTGATGATCCACAGCGATGCCATGGCCCCAGCGCAGCGCTAGGCGGTAGCATGAGCCCAGCGGGGCTGGCCCAGCGCACCCTCACGTGCATTGCATCACGTGAGAAAAAAGCGACGTCGACCACCACGCCGTTTTCTGGCACCCCGACCGACGCTCTTTTCCCAGCGATGCGTCCGGATCTTGTCGCCGTCCTGAGCGACAGCACGCTCCGTGAGCTCACTGATGAGTGCACGATCTTGATATCCCGCTCATTTCCCGAGGAGCAGCGTGGGGAGTGGATCGATGCCCTCGGCAGGGAGGCTTCTCAGGTGGATGAGTCGACCGACGCTTCTTCTGCCATCGCTCCCGCTCGCGAGCTCGTGGGCAAGTTGGTCAAATCGACGCCTGGTATGATTGAATGCACGGACCGCGAGCTAGAGGGTCTGTACAATTTGCTCACGACGCTCCTGCTTCGGTATTACCAGCCGGAGGAGGCTCCCTTCGAAGATCTTCTCATGCACATGGTCCATGCCATGGGCGATGCACAGTCACCCACGGCTATGGAGCGCAGTGTGATCAAGTACCGAATTCTTACCAATATGTTCAACATGCTACCGCCGCCATCGCCGCTGCGCCGTCGCGTGTTCGAAGTTCTCTTGGCTCTCGTCTCGGCGAATGACGACATGGACTTTTTAGAGACAGCCTTGCAGTCTGTTCCCCATTGGCTTGCTCAGTGGGACGTGTCTGTACAGGAGAAGCACGAATGCCTGAGCCGCATTGCTGAGGCCCTCGTCGCGCCAGAGTGCGGTCCATCCTACAATGACAAGGCATACGAGTTTGAGCTTCTACACTTGCGTTTCATCTCTGCGGAGCCCTCCCTGACCAACGAGGTGCGCCATGCAGCCGCTGAACGTGCTATTGCCCATATCCTGCGCCTTCCCAAGCTGTATGAAATGGAAGAGCTCTTGCACGTGCCTGTGACGCTCGAACTCGCGTCATCGCCCGTCCTTTCTCTGCTCAAAATCATGGTCGGTGGAAGCCGCGTGGACTTTGAGTCTTGGGCTCAGACGAGCGAGGCTCGGGATGTCATGCATCGCCTGCAGCTGAACGAGGAGCAGCTGCTGCACAAGATGCGACTCCTAGACTTGGCTTCTTTGTGTGCTCGCAGCGTCTCGGCGGAAGTCTCGTACGAGGACCTGGCACAAGCACTCCATGTGCCCGTGGACGAGGTCGAGAGCTGGGTGATTGACGTGATTCGCGCAGGTCTTGTGTCGGGCAAGCTGTCGCAAGTGCAGCGCACGTTCCGTGTGTACCGCTCGACATACCGCTCGTTTGAAAAAGCCCAATGGGAGGCACTGGAGCAGCGCCTCACACGGTGGCAGAGCAGCATTCAGACGCTGCTCAAGACGATGGATCAGGCACGCACACAAATGCCCGCCGCACTGGTGACGGAGCAGGCCCACGAGGCCAGCGAAGCGTAGAGACAAAAATATATGTACCTGGCCTAAAAACTACGAAAGGCTCTTGCCCATGCTATACAGAGTTAATTCACGCAGATACGTACAATTTTCGCTTGCTAAACGCGAGCCACCACCGACTCGGCACGTCGTCCACGTACATCTTGTCCAACAGGCGCAGCACCACTTCCTGGCGTGCTTGCGTGAGGTATTGGCGCAATGTATCGGCGTCCGCACGGCTGCTGGGAACCGAGTACAGCGTGCTCAGGGGGAAGTGGGCATCACCAGGCAAAGCAAAGGCATCCACCGCGTGCGACGACAAGTGTTTGAGCGCCTCGTTCTGGCTCCATGAGGGCGATGCAGCGATGCGGGTCAGACAGTCTGAAATGAACAAAATCAAGTAAATCAAAGCGCGGTCGGCGCCTCCCTTGATCTCAAAGTTCCGAAAAAGCGAGTTCGCGCGGAAGAGATCGATGGCCTCGTCGACAATATCGGGTCGCGATGGATCGACTGCGTCAGTAGGCATCCTACGTACCCGGCAGAGGCGCTGGACCCCGAATCTTGGAATTCAGCGGAAGAATCGACACACCCGCTATCTGCCGCACATTCGGCTCGTCATTGTAGGAAGAGTGATACGCAGGCATCGTCCTGGTCCCTGCACCAATGGTCCAACGTCCGTGTCGGGCTCGATCAGCGCCCTCCGCCGCGTGGGACGCACATGTTATGATGACCTACTAGGATGTCTGTGTGGAGGCTATGTGCGGCGCGTGACGCCCGAGGCCAGGCGGCCTCGTAGGGCTTCGTACTTGAGGCGCTGCTCGGTCGTCACACTGGGCTGCACGCGGTCAAAAGCGTGCCAAAAGTGGGTTTGGTACATCATCACGCGCTCCATAGGCTCGTTGTCCTCTGGGTATTGCAGAGGTGACACCAGCTTTTCTCTCAAGGCGGAAATGGCCGCTTCGCGCACGAGCGACGCCAAGTCAGCACCACTATAGCCATCAGCGCGGTGGTCATACGCGATGACGTCCAGCTGCACCGGCTGGTATGCAGGCGAGGCACCAGGTTCCGTCGCTAGAGGCGATGCCTTGGTAAGTGCCTGGAGAATGTCGAGGCGCTCTTCCGGCGAAGGCAAATCAACATAGAGCAGGCGGTCCAAGCGACCAGGACGGCACATGGCCGGGTCAATCATGTCCGGTCGGTTCGTCGCTGCAATCACATACGTCTGTACACGAGATTCGAGGCCATCCAGTTCCGTCAACAGCGTATTGACAACGCGAGCAGACGCCTCTGACAGCGTGTCGTCTCGACGAGGCACCAAGGCATCCAGTTCGTCGAAGAAAATAACACAGGGGGACGAAGCCCGCGCACGGGCAAACACTTGGCGCACGGCTTTTTCACTCTCGCCCACGTACTTGTTCAGCAGCTCAGGGCCTTTGACACTGATGAAATTCGCGCGACTTTCGTTGGCGACGGCCTTGGCCAGAAGGGTCTTACCACAACCTGGCGGTCCCCACAACAATACACCACAGCTGGCGCTCACACCCAATGCGCGGAAGAGCTCTGGGCGCCGAATCGGCTGTACGACTGCCATGCTAAGCTCCTCACGAATCTGATGCAGCGCGCCGATATCTTCCCAAGTGACATCAGGTACCGTGGCAAAGCCTTCCCGCTTGGACGACGGCTGCACGACTTTGAGTGCTTCCAAAAAGTCGTCGTTCATGATCGCCAACTGCTCTAACTGCGCATCAGGGAGCGGATGTGGGAATCGCTTCAAAAACATGGCGATCGACGACGATTGTACAGACTCTGGGAGCCCTTCAAGAAACGCCGGCCCCGTCACAATATGCGTTTCGTCTGACGTCGTCTCTTGCGGCGGCTCTTCGCATTGCATGGCATCATCCGCGTCACGCAGATGCTGAAAGATGCGCTTCACAGCAATGATACCGGCGGCCGCCGTAAGAGATGTCAGGTCCGCACCCACATACCCAGGCGTGCGCTTGGCCAAATATTTAACATTAAAGTCGCCTGCGAGACGCATCTTGGCACAAAGCACTTGTAGAATCTGTTCGCGCCCCTGCTCGTCTGGCACACCCAGCGCAATCTCGTGATCAAAGCGCCCAGCACGACGCAGTGCCGGATCAATAGCATCCGGTCGATTTGTCGCACCAAGCACCATCACAGGGCGGCCCTCATTTTTTTCCCATGCCAGCTCGTCCAGGCACGTCAGCAACTGTGCGACAATGCGTCGCTCCATTTCACGCTGGGCCGTCTCACGCTTGGGCGTAATGGCATCAATTTCATCAATAAATAGAATACATGGTGCAATGCTTTTCGCTTCGTCAAACGTGTCGCGCAGCGCCTTTTCCGACTCACCCGACGTGCCAGAGACAATCGATGGCGCACTGATCGATAAAAACGGTACGTCCAGCTCACCCGCCAGTGCTCCAGCCATCATAGTTTTACCACAGCCAGGTGGACCGTGGAACAACACACCGCGAGGCGGAGTGACGCCCGTATGCGCATATATTTCCGGGTGACACAAAGGCATAGCCACCAGCTCAAGGGCTTTTTCCATGGCATGCGACATACCACCTATATCACGCAAGCGCGTGGTAGGAGCAGCGTACTTGTCTGCATCCGCCGCCTTTTTTCCACGCTTGGAGACTGAGTCCCGCATGGACCGAGCCTTACGCTTGGCGCTCTTGTCTCGCTTGTCGGAGGGTCCAGCATCGTCAGAGGCCGCTTGAGCTTCGTCTGCGGGCTTGTTCTCTTCACGCGCTAATGCAGCGGCTGCAGCAGATCCTGGAGGGATTTCATGGTTCAGCGAAATGCGCGAGCGCTGCTTGCCCCACGCACCCGTAATGGCAGCGTTCATACCTCGTGGATCAAGAGGGCAAGCCGTTTTCCTAGCCCAAAAAAAGGCAGGCCTTCCTCCACCCCCACCAAAAGCGACCCATGCTGGGCCAAGCTCGGTATGTGCCCCCGGAGGCCCAGTCTGCGCAGGACTTGTATTGGATGCAAAAAGCCCTTGACATGGCGCAGGAAGCCTTGGAGCACGAAGAGGTCCCTGTGGGCTGCGTTTTTGTGCGCGATGGCCATATGATAGCCCAGGCACGCAACCGAACGAATGAGCTCGCGAATGCCACGCGACATGCCGAGCTAGAAGCCATTGATGAGATTCTGCAGAAGATACCCCCCAAAGATACCCGTTTCGGCACGGCGCCTCATGCCGGCCCACCGGACGACAATCCCATGCTACGTACTACGTTGTACGTCACCATCGAGCCGTGTCTCATGTGTGCATCTGCTTTACGTCAAATTGGGATTCAGCGCGTCGTGTTCGGTGCAGGGAACGAACGTTTCGGTGGGAACGGCACAGTGCTTCCGATTCACGCAAGCAAAGAATTGCCATACAATCCTCCCTATGAGTCTGTGGGCGGGTATCTGCGTGAAGAAGCCATTATGATCCTCCGTCGCTTTTACATGACAGAAAACATCAAAGGTACGTCCTCGATTCTGACTTCAGCCCCCAAACCGAAGACCAAGGCCCGACGCGTGCTCAAAACCGAGATTTATCGTACGTGCTATGTCACTCATCATATCAGCGCCCGGAGTGTCTATGCATGGCTATGGACCACCGGCCCATCATGCACCCATTACAGAAGCGTCTCCCCCAGCGCCGAACGAATGAGGGAACAACCCACGGCGATCGTCTGCTCAGCCGCATGCTTTTCAAGATGGGGGTTGACTTCTACCATATCCATAGCCACCAACGAGCCGGTCTCAGCTACCGCCTCGCATATGTAGTGGCCTTCTCGGAATGTGAGACCACCACGCACCGGTGTGCCTGTGCTCGGGGCCACGCTAGGGTCCATCGCGTCGACGTCAAACGACAAATGAATGGGGCGGTCGCGGCGCGACGTGTCACCGTTGATATAGTCAAGAGCCATTTCGACCACCTTGCCGATACCGAACTTGTCGATATGGTGCATCGAGAACGCCTTGATCTTGTGGTCCTTGAGAATCTTACGCTCTCCCTCATCAATATCACGCAGGCCAATATATACGATACGGTTGTGCACGTTCTTGGTAGGCGCAGGGAGCCAGCTCTTGTAAGGCTCAATGTACGAGCCATCAAGTCCCAACGCGAAAGATACAGGACAGCCGTGCAGGTTGCCCGAGGGCGTCGTTTGGGCCGTGTTAATGTCGGCATGCGCATCCACCCAGATGGTAGCAACGTCTGGGTACACACGCGACGTACCTATCATGGTACCGGTGCCCAAACTGTGGTCACCACCCACCGTCAGCGGGAGCTTGCCCGCCTTGGCATGCTTCTCCACCACGTCGGCCAGCAGCTGGCTCGCCTTCGACGAAGCCTCCACGTTATGGATCTTTTCTCCTTCCTTTGTCTCTCGCTCCATCGAGCGAATGTCATCCCACGAGATCGAGTTGTCTTGCTCATATTTCCAGCCAAGTGACTCGAGCTGCTTCGGCAATCCCGCTTGGACCAGGGCCTCTGGGCCATCCTCCACACCCTTGCGTGGCTGACCGCCGCTATAGCTTACAGGAATCATGACGGTCGAGGGCTCATGGAGGATGTGCGAGTGGAAGCTCATGGTATGTTCCTCAGTGTAGTGGGACAGAAAAAGTTGGCATGGCCTGTCGTCGATCGTGTCACGCTGACGTACGCCAAAGGCTGGCGTCCATTTTTTTCATAAGCACACGTGGCTGGTGCGTCTTGCTCGTCCATTCGTGACGGACGAACGTGTGTGAATCCATTGACGTGATGGCACCTCCCGCAATACGTGCCATCCTCAGTGAGGACGACGATGACCATGTGCCCATGTTTCCTTCTGCCAACAGCGTTCAGCGACATGCTGTCAGTGGGTCAGCACCATCGTCTCGTTTGCACCCCTCCGGCGTAAGCAGTCTGCGAGCACCAGTTGAGCCAGCGCCTTCAAAGCTTGAGGTACCTATGAGAAGGCAAAAGGTAATCCTCGAACCCGGTCACAGTCCTCTTGATTGGGCGCGATTAAAAACGACGACAGATCTGCGCGGCGGTGTATCCACTCTTCTCCGCGTCACCCCGTCTCAACTTCAGCAGCACAACCGGCTTGACGACGCATGGACAGCTATTCAAGGAAAAGTGTACAATATGACTCCCTACCTAAAATTTCATCCTGGCGGCGTCGATCAACTCATGCGTATCGCAGGCCGTGATGGCACTCGACTTTTCTGTGCGTTGTCCTATTCACTTACTTGCAGTTGCCACGCATCCTTGGGTCAATGTCGACGCACTCATAGACTCTACGATGGTCGGCGTATTTGTGCCAGAATCGTGACTTCTTCTGTAGTATAGCAACCCCAGCCATACAACGCGTTCTGGCGCGAGACGCATTGTCTTCAACGTTCCATGCATCTCGTTTATTAATAGGTGGCGTCGTTTACTATTCCCCCATAAATACTGCTAAGCACGGACCGCTCGTCACCGGTCTACCACCATCATGGCTCATTTTTCCCTCTATGTACTCAAAGGCCACTGGGGTCCCAACCCCGTCAAGATCGGCATTATGCTTGAAGCGCTTGGTGCTGACTACGAGGTCAAGTTTGTCGAATTCGGCTCCTCGGACAAAGAAACCGGAGTAAAGGGAGCCGACTACCTGAACTTGTGCGAAAACGGCCGCACGCCTACGCTGGTTGATCACAAGCGCAATGACTTTGTTATTTGGGAGTCAGGAGCGATCCTTGATTATCTCTGCTCTGCCTACGACTCAGACAACAAATTCCATGGCAAGACGCCTGAGGAACGCGCCATTGTCATGCAATGGCTCTTTTTCCAGGTGACGGGCCATAGCCCGGTGCAGGGTAACTTGTACTTTGCCAAGATGTACTGGAAGACAGCCTACGGTGAAGATCCGTCTCAAGTGGTCCTGAATCGATTCAAGAATGAACTTGATCGCGTGTTCCATGTGTATGAGCATCGTCTGCAACGCCAAGCCTCCTTGTATGGCGAAGACAAGGCATTCTTGGCTCTCGATCGCCCCACCATTGCCGACTACAGTGCTCTTGGATGGCTCGGCATGCTCCCCGATGTGGCTGGCAAGCTCGAACTTGACATGCAAAAGTACGGAATCTTGAACAAGTACATCGACAGGCTGCGCAACTTGCCCGAAGCTCAAGCAGCTATGCGCCGTGTCGCGAGTGGCTGCTAAACAGGAGTTACACCACATAGATATATTTTCTTGATATAGCACACAAAGTCAACGTACTGCAGAAACCTTCACGATGCGGACGCTCCATCAAGTAATCTGTTCCGTCTATGCTCAAGAGCACTTGAGAACCCACGGATGCCAGGTTCATGAGCCACACATTGGACAAATTCTGTTCAAGTACACAGAGACGTCGCTGACATGCATGATCGGCAAGCGATCCCTGTCCGTACGAATCAAAAAAGGAGTATTGACCCGATCCTAAGACAAAAATGTCTGAACCATGAGAGATATGCAGCCCAAGGGCACGGTCTTCCATCACAGTGTCGTAAGTCCATTCTGGCACGTTCGGGCCTCGAGCGTATCGTTTTGCACAGTCTGGGTCAGGATACTTGGGATGTGAGACGACGCTTTTCGATGCTGGCTCAAAATTGTGACCCTGGAAGTAGGGCGACTCCGTTTGAATCATAGCAAGTAATACATTTGCCGCATGGTGAAGCGAGTATTGATACAATAGGGCATGCTCACTAGCTGTGCCGTACATCCATACCGGTCCTTGCGATTCAATGAGTACTCCACGATCCGTCAAAATATTCAGCTGCTCAGGTGTGCCTAGGTCCAATTCATGGTCCGCGGTCCAGACCCATACGTTTTGAAAATAGCCACTCGCCGACTTGGTCAGATGAAGGCTGAGGAATGCAGCACGAGGTAACTCTGTCAAAGAAGCCTGTTTCGGGCATTGGCTCAATTCTTGCTCCGAGCCACGAAAGCCTCCAATACGAATATGAGCATCAAACATGGCGACGGAGCCTTGCGCTCTTTCATGCACATTCCATTCCATCACAATGGCGCCCGCTGTATGTCCACGGGTGGAGAATACGAGATCTGCCAGCAACAGATCGCCGGAGTCGCCTGGTCGGCCTACGCGAACCACGGGACGCGGATTCTGCACGTCCTGGAAAGCTGGCCCGGTACCGAGAAGAACGGGCTGGGCCTCCCCCACAAGGGTCGTCCCAATAGGTATATGCAAGGTGTCATGCAATACATAGACACCATAAGGAACGAACACAACACGACCCACATTTTCGTTAAGCATGGCCTGCATCGCGGCTGTGTCATCCGACATACCATCCCCCTTCGCACCATACTTTTGAATATTCACGACATCAGACCATGTTGCATAAGAGGGTTTCTCTCGACCAAACCACCGTCCATGCTCATCCACAAGGCACGCTGGCCGCTCCGGAGGGGTCATATCACCAAGATATATCGGACCGTCCTGAGTTTCCTGACGTCGCAATGCTCTCGGAGCCGTCACCAATGAAGCGGGAGCTTTGAGCCAGTACTTTACCAAGTCATTTGAGTCTCTTGGTAAGAGGAGGGATTGATATGGACCATGCACAATGCTCTGCACGTGGGACACACGAAAATGATCTAAAATCAATCGGCCCGTCCCCTCTCTTTCGAGCTGCACTGCATGTTTCGTATGCGCAACGTACCAGTCGGAGAGAATAAGTGACCCAACACCTTGCCTCTCTGGCAACGTCCCTACCATCTCCAGACCCACATGACAGTCGTGGATGTGTACATCCATCAATGTCCACGCCCAGTTCCAGTGCATACATATAGCGGTTTGGCACTGGGAAAAACGCAGGTTGCGCACGGTGAATTGCTGGTTTCCCATCCATGCTCCGAATCGGCCGCCATGAAAGGTGAGGTCTGACATACATCCACCACTGGCATTTTCCATCAAAATGCCCTGTTGTTGCGTGGAAGGATCTGTCCTCATTTCAAAATGCACGTTACAAAGTCCCGTGGCTTGACTCACTTGGTGATGTATACCTGTGCCATATTCCGGTGGCATCTCGCTCAAGTCGATGTAAAAATTTGAAATAGATCGAAAGAAGTTGTTCTGAGGAGTGTACCAATTTTTCCCGCTAGATCCATAAGGGTTTTCGTCAATCACGGCGATACCTTCGAAGTGGGCGTATGGTTTAATGCAGGGGCGCTCAGTGGCGTCTCCCATCAAATGTGTCAGGTACAAAGATATAATCGGTTTTGATACTCTGTATATACCCGCTTTCGATTAGCATACGTCACGTACGTGGGAAATAAACGAGAGCGGGTGCTGTAGTGGTGCTGTCAGCTTGATGGCCACATCGTGGTCCATCAGATATAGCCAAATTGATAGCATATGTATCGTCTTTCAAGCCATCTCCTTTGGCGCCATAATCATGAACGTTACGATATACAGCATAGTCGCGAGGTTGATAGGGTGCACGACCAGATGTCAAAACTCGCTCGAGCCAATCGACCATTGTGGCTCCAGGGGTGGTGTGGGTGGAGTCTACCCACTGGGGTCACATGCCAGTGCATAGGCCCGCGTGTCAACAGCCGACGTGTCTTCCATACGTACCCATTGGATATAACCATCATGTCAACGTGGAAGGTCGACGTCGGTCCGCTTTTGCGTTACGATACCGTGGATAATCAGGGTGTGTACCATGCTTTTGCACTGCTTGTGACGCAGCATCCGGCTGGTAGTGTGCCGCCGAATGCTCCCATTCTGCAATATGTCACGACTGCGAACCAGCAGCCTACGGGGCCTCCTTTGCAAACAAAGGGCCTACTTTTGTGGGTGTACAATGACCAAGCGAGAAAGTCGCACGCTTTTTGGCGTTTCAAATTTGAGGTACGCATGTTGAAGGTGCCCCAACAGGTGGCCTACATTATTCCCGGCGCCTCTGAGCTTCTCGATTTCTTCGTGCCGGCGCACCACCAAAACTTCCGCTGGTCGGTATACTCGTGCAGTGGATTCAGTGCCAATGTGGATCAAGAGGAATATGGTGGCATGGACCCCATGTGGAATGACATGCTCAGGGAGCATGCCAACAATCCTTTCCATGTCATGATTGGTGGCGGTGACCAAAGTGCGTATCGAATATATCAGGAACACAACTAACATGCAGTCTACAACGACAAGGTCGCAGACATCGACATCGTCAAGTCCAATGTCCGTCCGAAGAATATGAATTCGGAGGAAGAGGAAATCGTGCCTCCGGAAATTATTGCTGCCATCGACCGCTTCCTCTTTGCCAACTATCTCGAATGCTTCAATTCCCCTGCTATGGCACGAGCTATGGCGCGCATCCCTATGGTTAATATGCTGGACGACCACGACTTGGTCGATGGGTTTGGAACGTACCCGGATGACTTGATGATGTCGGGTGTGTTTAGCATGATTGGATCGCGCGGCTACTTCTTCTACCTACTGTTCCAGCAGTTTATGAACGACGAAGTCGACGGCATCATCAACGAGAACACAAAAAACCCTAACCCGTCTGAAATCAAGTCTCTTATTATCGGTGGCCCAGGCTGCTACATCCCCTTCCCCACTCACTCGTTCCTCATTTGGCTTGGCCCGAAGCAGCATATGCTTCTTCTGGACTGCCGCGCTCAGCGCAAACTCAACCAAGTGTGCGGCACGGACACTTACGAACGCGTGCATGAAGCTCTCGAGGCTATGCCAGACACAGTGCGCCACTTGATCATCCAACTGGGCGTCCCGATATCTTATCCGCGCATGGTGTCTCTCGAAAACATGCTCTCAAATCGCTTCAACCCCTTCGTCTCCATCGCCAAGGCATTCATGCCGGCCTTCACCAACGATTACAATGGCCAGGTAGAATTGCTGGACGATCTCAATGACCACTGGTGTGCAGCTAATCACAAGAAGGAGCGCAACCAACTGATTGAACGTGTCCAAGAGCTGTCCAAGTCGCGAAAGCTCCGTGTTTCATTCGTTAGCGGTGACGTCCATGCTGCAGGCTGTGGCGTGTTCCAGTCTTACGATGGAATGGATCCAAGTCGCGACTACCGCTATAGTCTGGCTGTGATCACAAGTGCTATTGTTAATGCGCCTCCACCACCCGCTGTCATTAGCATTGTGAACAGGCTGGCTTCGAAGCACCACAAGAGCATGAATTATGCCCACACGCGTGAAACGATGCTGCCATTGTTCGAAGTTGATTTGGATGAAAAGGCCTCCAAGAACAAGTATATCATGGGCGCCCGCAACTGGTGTGCTGTGGACTATGATGAATCTACTAATGAAGTTGTTTTCAGTCTGCACGTGGAGAAAAAGCCGGGGACCGGTCGTGTCAAGGTGTACAGCATGAAGACGCCGCCGCCCCTTTTCTAATGTATTTACCTTTCATCGAATTTGTTTTATTTTGATCGTTTAGCCTTCGCTCTCACCTTTTAACCAGTATGTCTCCAAACTAGGTGTTCCTTTTATGCGCTTGCGAGGGCTTTCTCGAGTCTTGGCTCGCATGATGGGGGAAGGCGATTGTGCTGGCTTGACGTGCTTTTTAGGCGTGCTGGGCAGGGTATTACGATCTCCCTCCGTACCATTGTCTTCCACAACCATTTCTTGCCTCTGTGTATGTAGTTTCGCATTTTCAAACATGGCCAAGATACCGTCTTTTCTTGCATAGAGTGGATAAATGTAACTTTCATCCGATGTACTCACCGATCCTACTTCAGGGGGCACTTTGTAGCAGTCAAGCATGTCTTGGTACGGCCGTAGTAATTTGGAAACATGCTCACAGCTCGTTATCCCGAGCCACTCAGATATGGCGCATGTGTCTGGCAGAATCACAGGCATACGGTCATGCAAAAATTCGAGCTGTTTGTTGGATTGTGTCGTTACAATTGCAAATACATTATGATCAGACCCTTCCTGTTGAGTCCAAAATGCAGCCATAGGCATAAGTTGCCGCAATTTCCCTTCGATCGTACGCCGACCTCTTCCAGATTTGCGCATGCCAACAAAATGCGCGATACGCTTCGAGGCATGCGCTTGACCAGCCACTGTGCCATCTTTTTGCCACTCATAAAACCCTTGACAAAATACGATACACCGACGCTTTGCCATCATGTCATGCCAAACAGATCCTGGCTTCAGCACTGTATCGTCTCGTGCATTGATAAGCATGACCTCATTGTCTGCGTGGAAGAGGGACCTGGACGAAATGCCCCACTTCATTGTTTCCATCATCACATCTGTGGAATCCAGATTTTTTCGAAACACGGGGCATAGCATATTTGGAGCGATGTTGTAGCTTGGTGTGAATGGTGTGCCTGAATCTGAAGGACCAAGCTCTACATTGGCGGGCATCGAATCAGTCACAGCCGTCAACAACTCATTTTTATTCAGGTTGCATGCGAATCGTCCACACATGGTACCAATAGGTGGAGGAGATGCGCAGCGGACTAGAGATAAAACTATCGAGGCAGTGCAAACCGCGAGACGACTGGGAAGTAGTGTGATGAATTCCAGAAGGACGTTTTCTTGATCGTAAAAGTGCATAATGAGGGAGAGGACATTAAAGAAGAATGGCCTAAGCCATGCCAACGTCATCTTTCATAGCTTGCAAAGAATGCTTGGGTACGTTGCGTCTTAAAATGTAGCGTTGAATAAAGTAGGGAATTTGCTTGAGCTGGTGGGTGACAAACTTGCGCGTCGGAATACTGAACACAATGTCGAGTTCTTCCAGCGTAAGTGCTTTTGTTTCCGGCATAAGGAAATAAATAAGAATCCAAAGAACGACACACCAGGCAGCATAAAAGCCAAATGCTCCCTGAGGCTTGAATGATTGTTTCATACGGAACCACGTAATCGACAAGACCGCATTAAAGAACCACAAAACGGCTGTGGAAAGCGCCATGCCAGCTTCACGAATCCGAATCGGAAAGGCTTCCGCACCGTAAGTGAGTGGCACAGGACCGAACCCTGGGGAGTACAGACAACCATACACATAAATGCCCGTGAGCACAACGCCCATACGAGCGTGCGTTTTTTCTTTATCAATCCAAAAAGCAAAACCAGCGATAAGAAGCATAATGGCCATAAAGGGAAGAGTGGAAAGAAGCAAGTTGCGGCGACCAAAGGTATCGATAGTATACCACGCAGGAATAGCGAACAAAAAGTTCAGCATACCAAAGCCCCAGCTTCCCAGCAGTGAATCCAAGTCAGTCGCGTTGCCCACTTCCTTGATAATAGAGCTGGAATAGTATGCAATAACATTAATACCACAAAACTGTTGACCAAACATAAGGATCGAGGTGGGAACCAGTGCACGCAAGTTGCGAGGCACGGTAAACAAATGTGTGACATTTTGGAAACCGTGTTCAGCAGCGTGCTTGTTCTCTTCTTCAATCAAACAATGAGCTAGGAACATGTCACGAGAAGCTAGCAAAGGGGCATTTCGCAGCTTCAAGAACGATTGCAATGCCTTGCCATATTTACCTTTTTTCATGAGCCAACGAGGTGATTCGGGGCAGATGAAGACTTGCAGCATGACCAGTAAAGCAGGGATGCACGCACTTCCAAGCATGAGTCGCCAGTTTAGTCCAGTAATCGAAACATTAGCAGGGTCTTTGACTCGGAAAAGTACCAAACTAGCAGCATTACCAAGCATAATACCAAAAGCAGTCCATGTTTGCCACTGCATGACAAGAGCACCACGAATAAGAGGAGGTGAGCATTCAGCTGCATATACAGGAACCGTAGCAGACTTGGGACCAATACCAAAGCCAAGGAAAAAGCGCGAAATGAATAAATGCCACCAGGTATCTGTTACGCCCTGCCATACACATGTGGCAAAGCTGATGAACGATGTCAAAAAAATAGTACCACGACGGCCGAGGTACGCATTCAAGGGTTCGGTCAGCCAGCAACCGAGAAATGCACAGCAAATGTATGGGGCCGACGAAATCAGACCCACAAGCCAGTTGTTTTTGCTCATCTCTCTTTCAACATCTGCACTCGTCCAATTAGTATCAATAAACTTATCGCCTGTTTTGAGTGGTCCATTACAATTCCCTGCTGCATCTTCCTGGTAAAAGTCGCAGTCTGACTTGTAGAGGCCGAACTGGCTGGGAAAGAAAAGAATGGCACCATTGATCACGGACTCATCTGCGCCCTGAATAGCAGCTGCAGCACTACAACAGATAGCGAGCCAATACAAGATGAAGGGTTGATGCCACTTTTTGGTTTTTTCTTTCGCAAGAATCTCATGATCCTCCGGTGTAAGGTAAGGAACTTTCTCATAATCACCCGTAGCTTGGGCTTGAGCGCAAAATGCTCCCTTCAAAAACAGCTCATGGTAGTCTTCAAGACCTTTACTCGAGACAAAGTCTTGCACGCGCGCCTCAATTTGTTTTGGGGAATAGCCTAGAAGAGGATTACGCAAGCGAACCTCTGCAGAAAGCTCCGGCGAAACACTATCTTCAATGGCTTCAGCTAGAATGGCTTCATGCATCTTGTAATCCAGTTCATCCTCATGATCATTAGGTCCCTCTTTTCGATCAGGATCTGTCTCTGCCAACCCAGCTGGTTTTTCTGATAGGGTATCCATAGTCCTAAAAGATGATGGTGTTGGGCGTTGTGGTTCTACTCCGTGTACGCTGAAAATTTGCGGTTAGTCAGCTTGTGAAAACACTCGCTTTACCCCGCAAGAAATCGACAAAATGCGGCAAGCTGGGCATAAGAAGTTCATTGGTTTGTTTCGCACTTCAGAGAAAATGGCAGTCGCCATAAAATAATTCGTTTTTCGGGGGACTTGCATGTTAACAAGTGGTTAGACCAATAGTATCCTGAATATCTTGTACCGTGGTCTTACCCATAACACATCCAGCACACATAGAATGCCGAGATTTGCGTGAAAGATGAGGAGGTTTTGTGTATGGACTGAACCCCTCCAGCTTAACTGTGCCCCCCTGCATGTATCTTACGTGACGTCAAAGACATCAAGGCACTACCCACTGATACGCCATGCATCCAATCGAAGCAAGTCTTCCTCTAAGTATTTAGCACGTCAACGCCACGACGAATTCGTGCGCCTAAAAAAAGCCGACGGATCTGGCTATGTCTCGCGTTCAGCGTACAAGCTTCAACAACTAAGCCAAAAATATCCCTTCCTTCAGCCTGGGCGCGCCATTGTTGACTTGGGAGCTGCTCCTGGTGGTTGGAGTCAAGCTGTCGTACAACAATGTCCTGATTCGAAGGTCTATGCTTTGGATCTTCTCCCGTTGCAAATATCCGAGCCCAATGTTGTCTTTTTACGCGGTGATTTTATGAACCAGCAAGTGCGCTCTGATTTGGCGTCCTTGGTGTCCCGAAAAGTGGACGTCGTACTCAGTGATATGATGGCCAACACCTCAGGGAACGCTGTTCGTGACGCACAGGCGTCGCTTGATTTGTGCATGGCTGCTTTTGATTTTTGTCTATCCATGCTACAAGAGTCAAGCACGTTATACAAGAACCCTGGAGATGCTAGAGTTTTGCCATCTTTTGTGTGTAAATACTTCATGAGCCCTGAGGCAGACGAGTTTCGAAAGGTATTGAAACAACACTTTCAATACGTACGCTCAGAAAAGATGAAGGCTAGTCGGACAGAGAGTCGCGAACAGTACTGGGTATGTATCGGCTTTCGAAAACCGCTATGAGACCTCAATGTGTAACATGGAAACAGCGCCTTCCAATTTTTGATTGTGTACAGAGGGGAAAAGAACGAGATCCAAGTTTGGCCATGTAGTCTGTTTCAGATCCAGCATCTTCCATCGCAATTTACGGCTTTCCAAGGTTCGTAGAAACTGGTCATACGTATCTGGGTTGCGAACCGTGCTCGCCACTAGAGCGAAGGGTTGTGGCCCACTGCATGCTCTTTTTTGTAGAGCGACCCAAAGAGTATCCACTAAAGGCGAAATCGAAGTGGGGTCATACACCACATCGGCAGCCAGAACACATGTTGGCCGCATGTTTTGCAAGCGTTCAAGTGCGTCTCGATCACCGGTACTGATGTCGTTCCAGTCGAGTGCTTCAATATGTGCTCTTGCGGCATTATCTGACTTGTTAGTAGCATGATGTTGACGTACTGAGTTGAGCTGTTTCATGCAGTCGGTCAAGTACTTGACCCTCCAGATCTGTTAGATAGAGTTGTGCACCTGTGTGCGGAAGTGTATCAAAGAGACGCGCACACACTAGTCCAAGAAAACCTGCGCCGCTTCCAAGTTCGAGAATGCAAGCGTCGCTCCTTTCCCAAAGATAAGGTGAGGCCACCACATGAGCAGCAAGCCGCAGACTTGCTTCCCATGTTGTGAGTCCAGTCGTTCCTTGAGAAATAGCTGTGCCTTCTTGTCGAAAAGTCACCGATTCACATGGACCTAAGATATCATGATGATTCTTTGCAGTAGAGATGGGAAAGTAATGATGGACATAAAGGGGGGAGGGCACTCGAGTACCCATAATGGAAGGCGTTTCGGGCATAGATACTAGCCGCATGTAGCGTTCTAAAATAGCGTCATCGACTGTAAGATCCTGCTTGTCTGTATCAAGAGAAGCCGCCTGTTCATCCGTACACGCTTCTATAGCCTGCTCAATGCGCTTAACCAGCTGTTTGAGAAACAAGCGATCGTATTCATTGTTGGATGGGTACGTTTCTTTACCACCGAACAACACAGTGTCCAAGCCAACCTGTGCAGCCAACAAGCCGAAATTTTGTGGCCATTGAAACAGAGGTGATCTCGGTGAAAGGCGTGCTTGATACTGAATGTATAACTGACGCTGTGCTTTCCTCGACGCCGCAGCGTCCATGTCGAGCACTAAGTGGAGCCGGGTCTAAAGCAAATTACGCCTAATTTCAGCGAGAGCCAAAATTAATCCATTGCTTCCATGGGCGCACGCCAGTCGTCAGAAGTAGCAGAAGACGAAGATGGTTTCATTGACTACTATGAACTCTTGGAAGTTGATCTAAATGACTCTGCCGACGTCATTCGCAAAGCTTATCGGCGACTCGCTTTGCGGCTACATCCAGACAAAAATCCTGGTCGTGAAGAAGAAGCCAAGAAGAGATTCATTCGGTTACAGGAGGCGTATGACGTACTTATAGATGACCATGAGCGTGCATGGTATGACAAGAATCGCGACAGGCTCATGTATGGCGTGGAAGAAGATGAACAGGATGAAGATGTAGATGCGAAATGTCGGTACTTCAAGTCTGGCGGGGAGGCTCCCAAAGCAACGTCTATGGCACCAGGGATTGGCGTTCCACATTTGCTACGATTTCATTCACCTTCCCTCACGAAAGATACTAGTGACTCAAATACATCTTTTTATGGTACATTCCGGCGGCTATTTGAACGGTTAGCCGATGAAGACAGAATCGCTGCTCCATATCCAGGTGAGGACCGCACAAGTGACATGGCTGATCCATGGCGTGATGACGCAGCTATGTATCCATCTTTTGGACACCCAGATACCCCCTATGTGCCGACTTTGCACTCCAATGAATTATCATGCGTGCGGGCATTTTATCAATTCTGGAGTCAATTTTCCAGCCGCAAAAGTTTTGCGTGGAAAGACTTGCATGATACACGACAGGCGAAAGACAGACGTTTGAAGCGTATACTGGAAAAGGAGAACAAGCGTGCACGGGATTCTGCCCGGCGTGAATATAACGAAGCCATTCACGGTCTCGTGACGTTCATCCGTCGTCGTGATCCGCGTGTCAAGGCATATCATGCTCAGCAACAATCCAAGACAGTATCAAAACCGAACGAGGAGTGGCGACGCGCCGAAGCTCTCCGAATTCAAAATGAGAAGCGTGCCCAGGCAGCATCATTTCAAGCTCAAAGCTGGCAAATCACATCTGAACCGGAAGATGACGACTTCGCCGATGACTTTGGCAGTGGTTCCTCGATGGATGACGAGATCTCGGATGAGCCCGTTTGGGACTGTGTCGCATGTAACAAGCGCTTTTTGTCAGAAGCAGCATGGTCCAATCATGAACGAAGCAAGAAACACAAAAAAGAAGTAGAGCGATTAAAGCGTGAGATGCTGGAAGAGGACCTTGAACTAGCGGAAGAAGTCAATAAGATGGAGCCATCTATCTCTGAACTCACCATCCATGATGCTGCAGAAGAGAACCTATCTGTTTCACGAAAAAAAGACAAGAAAAAGAAGAAACAACAGATGAAAATGCAGGCAGCTGTCGAGGAGTCAGACATACCAACACCCTCCGATTACGCATTCAGCAAAGAAAAAGAGCGCATGGAGAATCTAGGCAAGGTGCTGCCGCATCTCGCTCAACTTCCTGTTTACCAGGAGCGGCCCGAAGGGTCGTTTGATATTTTTGGCTACGGTTCCATCCTCTTTAAGCCGCCTCCGCATGCGATTTCGTATACTCCGGGTTATATTCAAGGATATGTTCGTCGTTTCGCTCAGCACTCGGAGGATCATCGTGGCACTCCTGAACGGCCAGGACGTGTCGTGACGCTTGTGTCAGCCGAGCACTGGCATAGCCTCCCTAATGCAGATGAGGCGCCGGAAGGTGATATCGTATGGGGTATCAGCTACACTATTGATCCTGCGCATGCAGACGAAGTGCGCGCATACCTCGATCACCGCGAGAAGAATGGTTACACGGCTATGTGGGAGCCTATTTATGGATTTCATGATGACCATCCTCAAACTCCGCGTATCCTTGTACCTGAGGCCCTTGTTTATGTTGGTCTGCCTGAAAATCCAGCTTTTGTTGGACCACAACCTTTAGATGAATTGGCTGAACGCATCTTTCTGTCTGAAGGACCCAGTGGACGAAATGATGAATATCTGTTTCGATTAGCAGACGCTGTTCGTGCTCTGACTCCTGAAAGTGCCGATCACCACTTGTTCACGTTAGAGCAAAAAGTGCTTACATTGGCAGAGAACACGAAAGGCACAGAATCCTTGAAGTCGCGACGCAAGACTAGGAACAAAGCGCCTCCTGGAACAGAAATGTGCAACGTGTGCAAGTCCACTTTCCCGTCGCGTTCGAAGCTATTCGCTCATGTCCGGGAAAAAGATCATGCCATGGCGGGGCCTGTGATGAAATCACGTAACAAAAGGTAGCTCATAGGGTATCTATTTAGGTCATCAAGCTTTGATGGGCCTTTTGTACCAGAGTCAATGCCTCTGGAATTTTCTGGGGATCCACAGAACTATGCTTGTATTGGTCGGCAAAGTTAAAACAACAAATCACATGTCGGTACATTTTGCGCTCGTCAAAAAAGACCATGACATCCACCAGCAGTCTTGGATCGGTGAATCTGACGGGCTTCGACACAGGCATGAAATCTGACATACCCTGTGTAGGCGGAAATGGAATACCCATGTAGGTGCCCAACAGTGCACACACATCACGCACATGTGTTGCTGGTTTCCCAATCGATAGCGTCCACACCAGAGTCTTGATTGCCATAGCATCGAGCCATTCTTGCGCTTTCTTGCGCCGTTTGGTCAATACCATTTCATCTTGCCAACGTCGCCATATTTGCCGGATTTTTTGCTGGCGGAGATTCATTGGCATGATACGACACATTCCAAGATCACGGACCATGCTAGTGTATGTTTCGACCGTGGCAAAATGAGAACGAAGAAGATGGTCATGCTCCTCTAGTAGTGTCTCGGTTCGGTATGGATCAGGACATACCATATCAAACACCTCCATCGCACTTTGATATCTCCCAAGAGCATATTGAAGTGATATATACATTCGGTATGCTGTGGCCAAAGATGATACATCATTATCAATAGAGGGAGTGTCTGATGTTCCTGCAGCGTCCGTGTCAGGTAACATTCCCTCCCCCACCACTGTATGAAGCTGCGTCAATCCAAGGTACATTTTGTCTAGGCGTTCTTTCCATACATCTGAACTTATGGTTTCAAGTTTACGCGCACGTATCATACGTGTTAGGGCCTGAAAAAAACCAGCGAATGTGCGTGGCGTTGGCCGAACACCCTCCTTCTTCATATCGCAAAAAAGATGCCATGCAGCAGTGGGACTCTCTGCATATATAGCAAGCAACATGACTTGGTTCCAAGCTGGGGCACTCAACTGAGGCGTCGGATGGCCATCCAACATGCGCTTTGAGCGCATCGAACGAGCTAATGCTCGCCATCCTTGCATACCTTTATGAAGAATAGTTTCAGCACCTTTGAACAGCTGCATCGCATTTTCCTCCGTACTCGATAGTTCTTTTATTTTGCGTGACGTTTCAAACATATGTTGACGCAGCTGATCTTCTGGACTGTGTCTTGATTTCCGATGTACGCGCACATTCTTGGAAAACGCACCGCCGCGCCTTCGTTGCATGTTTCGAAAATTGATCACACTTTGAGGAGGAGCGTTTTTACTCTTTGCACCGTGTGATGTAGCATATGTGGCAGCAGCTGTGCTCAGATGTGGTGCTGTTGCCCTCTTGAACCATGCTGTCCAGAGTGGATGCATCAACACTGTCAACTTTTTTTTTCGGCAGGCCGACACGCCTTGCGCATGATGACTAATGCACCAAACGAGCGGCCCCGTCTGTACTTGCCTTAGAGCCGAGATTTCTCCCAACATCATCAGACGCTATGGCGACGCACCGTGAAGCGAAAAACCCGACATTCTCGTATGTCGAGCCTATGCCATGGCCGAAGGACGTCCCTAAAGTTGATGAAGTTGGTACAACCTCTGCTCCTCTGAAGTCGATTGCTTTCTTCTTCGGTCAGTTTTGCAAGGATTATACAGAGGACTTCATGCTTTGCAAGAATGAAGATCGCAACCCTGAACACTGCCTGAAAGAGGGAAGAAGAGTGACACGCTGTGCCCAAGATCTAATTCAGAAGATCGGCGAAAAATGTGGCAGCGAATGGGATGCTCATTGGCAATGCCTTGAGAGCAACAATCAGGTATGCATGCGCGGTTGGCACCGAGCTAACGACACAGGAATATATGCCATGCCGGAAACTCGAACGTCCTCTCAACAAATGTGTTCTTGAGCAACTTGTATGTACCAAGTATGTCACTGACCCCTCAGAACCTTGTCAAGAAGATTCCAGGCTCTCCGGAAGGCCAGCCCCAGATTCACGAGAAGGAAAACCCTGTTATTTCGCGGCTGCAGAAGTAGGCAAACATATGATAGCCAAAAACGAATATTCACTACCGCCATACATGGTTCACGGTGCTGCTACGTCTTCTTCCTCCGCTATATCGTCCAAGGAAGGCTCTCGCACCACAGGTTCGCCTGGTGCATCCTGGTTCGGAGCACGAAAACCAACGTATAGTACAGTATTATCCTCAAGTTGGCACGATGAGCAGAGGGGAGTGCCGTCGGAAGCACGATGCGTAGCAGTACTCGCGGATGCGAAAAGCGTATACGTGTCGCCCTGCTTATGGTATAGTTCCACATCATCTGGCGTTGCTTCTTCGAATGGACGATGGAGCACTTGGTCTTCCGGTTGCTTTGTGCTAGCAAGCACACGAAGCAAGTGCGCTTTCAGCTCACGCACACTCACATCTGTTGGTACGATTTGAGTATACAGAGCTGTAGTGCTGAATTTGAAAATGACTGTGACTTCATTGTCCAGCTGAGTGTGTGAGATGATGGTAAATTTTAACGCACCATGCTGTTGAGTGGATAGATGAACACGTCCAAGACTGCGGTGTATCAATCTTGGGGCTCCCAACTTAGAGCCAAGGAGCGTCTCAAGTGGAGATGGTAGTCGACCTAGGAAAATTCATATTTACACTTGGTTGTATTTGACATTTGTCTATCCAGTGACATTAAAAAGCGATCAGGAAGACAAACTGTCCTCCGAGTCCGAAAATGGGTATGGTAAGTGTTTCTTCCTGAGGTTGTCAAAGTATGGTGAGCTCTTTGATAAAGTAGTAGCGCTTCCAAATCCATCTCCATCCACATAGAGACCCAAGGCGTCTTTCTTGGGCGCATGCGGCAGCACGTTGCGCTCACGAGCCTCTTCCAACATTTGCCACTTTGACGGACGTGTTCGTAATACAGGCGACAAATGCCTTGCTCTCGGAGATCTAGAACCACCATGTTCTTCACGGGGTATGCCGCTTGAAGACGCTTTTGGCCTCTGTTCCTGCTCGCCGGGCCTCTCTTGTACTCGCGGTGCACGGCGAAAGTTGCTTTCCCAAAACCAATCGTGATCCTCGATTTTATGAACATAGTCGCCGAAGTCCTCTTCATCGTCAGACTTGGAGTTGTTGAACAGCGTCGCACTCTTGGCCGGCGCTCGCAACACTGGTGACTTTTGTTCCAAGAAAAGACGGCGGCGATCCAGCTCAACTTCTTGTCGTGCAAGTCTTTCTTCACGCTGTGCCACTTCTTCGATTTGCTTTTTCAAATTGAGCGTGGCAGCAGGCTCTGCTTCGAACTTGAATGTGGGAGAAGGCATCTTGTCAGCGTCTCGAACGAGCTGGGATGCTTCCGCTGCTTTACGCAGAGCAGGTTGCGAAGCTGAGGTCCGCAGAGCAGGTCGAGGAGTGGAAAAGAAACTTTCTGGTGAGCTTGGCTGCGACTTGTTTTTTTTCAAGGCTTTTGGCGTGATGCGCTGCATAAAAGAATGCACGCTTTCTGACTTGACACTGGAGCCCGCCCTGCGGCCTCGCCGCCATATCGGTATATGGAAGCCTGTTTTTCTGTCGTGCTCTCGTAACGCATCTGCCGTCAACTTTTTACCCCTAGGTTCCACCTGAGGATGATCACTTAGTTCAAAATGATTGTGATATACCTCGACATCACTAGGCGATAAGCTGACTCGCTCCAACGGCGGCGGCGATTCGGGGCGCACACGGGTCATGTGGGCTCGAAGTGGTATACGGGGAGACTGCGATGACGAAATAGAGCGTGACGCTGGTGACGTCGGGAATAAATACGATGGTGAGTTTGCTTGAGCTGTGATGGGATCTGAGCTCCGCCCCAAAGATGGCACGGGAGAGGCACGAGAAAGTGTATTTGGCAGAGTGGGAGATGCATGCGTCATTCTAGACGGACTTGCTCCTATCAGTGGACTCACAGCACGTGCATTAGGCGAAGTAATCCTGTTCAACGTGGGCGTTTTTGGTGCGCGTTTCCACAATTTGTGAGACAACGGCGAGTTGACAAAAACATCATCGGGCAACGGTGAAGCGTTCTTCCAAGCATGATCCTGCGATGCAGTACGGGGAGGGGAAATAACGCGCACGGGCTGGTATCCTTGCACTGGTGTTGGTGACTCATGAAGCACGTCTGATCCAAGGTGCGGTGCTTCTGACACCACGCAATGTATGGCAAGGGAGTCGGCTGGGTTGTCCTTACGCTCAATTTGGTATAAATACACACTAGGTCCCCCTAGAGCATCCATGTCAGCCAACTTCGTCCGCAGAGCCGCTAGTTCACGAAGAAGATCTTCATCCACCAATCGACGGTGGGTCCGACGGAACGTGGGGGAGCCATGGTCAGGAGAGTCCGACTTGCGCGAGTAAGAATCAGACGACGATGTATCTAGGCTCATAAGCTGCATGCGTCGAGTCCAGCGTTTCTTACTGTGTCGCACACTGTTGTCCACCTCCTCACCAGGCCAGCCATGTGCTTCCCAATGGGGAATCCATACGCCCCACGCCTTGGCAACATAGGCACTGCTTACGCATAGATGCGCACATGTAGGTCTGTACGGAGATTGCGATAGCATTCCTAGTGCCGTAATAATGCCTCGAAGTTCTGCACGCCGGCACAATGCCGCTGGACCTAGCGGCGTTCGACGCGTCATGTGCGCTGGCATACTGTCCGCTTCACCAATGAACTGTGCACTATTATGGAATGATCCAGGTCCCTGGTACAATGCATATGCTGCAGAAGTTCCATTAGCATCCGCATCTGCGCCCACAAAGAATGGCTGCACCGGTCGTGTACATGCATGATCACTCAGGTGCCGACTTGCAAAATAAGCGTACACACTCTGTTGTACATCGGTCAGCTCGACATCATGTTCCACTTCTTCACAGGATATAAGAGAAGGCGCCAATGATTCCTCATCCACATCACGTATGGGAGGCGCCACGGCCTTTGGTTGCGGTGATGGTGTCGTTGCATTGGGCCGAGATATTCGAGGCCTCGAGCGCGCATCAAAATGATTCACTGCACGCATAAAGCGTGGATGGTTCAGATAATCTGGTGGTTTGACACGAAAGGCCTCTTCTTCTTCATCTACTTCCAAGCGCCGCGATTGGCTGGGGTGATGTACACCTGACACAGGGGCGCGTGCATGTTTCGTACGTGAATGGGGAGGCACTCGCCCTTCAGCAAATTGCGTCCCTACTGAAGGTTTTCTGACCGTTGCAACAAAAGCATGACGGCTGTCTTCAGGTGGGCTACGACACTGGCCCCCCATTCACACTGCCACAGAAGCGCGACGAAGCGCAACTACCGCAAAGAGACCGCCCTGCATAAATTTCCCCAACAGACTGTCCTTTGTGCACGTGATACCTGTGTCTACCGAACCCATGCTAGATGCCTCCAAAGGAGAGGGCTTTCTCGTACAGGTACTCGTGAATACCGGTGGGACCTCCTTCACGGCCAAAGCCGCTCTCCATTACACCGCCAAAGGGCATAGTGCTAGATGAAATCATACCCGTATTGATACCAACCATACCGACGTGCAGTGCTTCAGCCACGCGGTAGCAGCGATGCACGTTCTCGCTGAAGAAGTAGCCTGCCAAGCCCACACGCACGTCGTTCGCCAGACGAAGCACTTGTTCTTCAGAGTGGAACTTATAGATAGCAGCCACGGGGCCAAACGTTTCTTCATCGTCAGTGGGCACGCGTTCCCCTGACTTGACAAGCACGACGGTGGGCTCAAAAAAGAGTCCCTCGCCCTTGTCACCTCCCAAGACCACTTCGGAGCCGATCTTTTGCATGGCACGGACATGAAACTCTGCTTTGTCCTGACTGGCCTCATTCACCAGCGGTCCAATGTTGATATTTTCGTCCAGACCGTAGCCCACGCGAAGCTTCTTGACTCGCTCGACAAACTTGGACACAAACTCGTCGTGCACTTGTTCGTGCACATAAATTCGGTTGGCCGAAATGCACGTCTGCCCACCACAGCGGAACTTGCAGGCCACAGCATTACTGACGGCCGCGTCCACATCCGCATCATCAAATACAATGAACGGTGCATTGCCACCCAGTTCCATCGAGAACTTCTTGAGCGTATTGACTGACTGACCCATGAGAATCTTACCTACTCTGGTGGATCCAGTAAACGAAAGCTTGTCGACCAATGTACTCTCGCAAAGTGCCTTGCCCATCTCCGACTCGTTCTTACCACGAGATGAGACCAACACGTTGATCACACCTTTGGGAATACCTGCTTCCTCCGCCAAATATGCTAAAGCCAACGCACTTAATGGAGCCTCATGAGGTGCTTTGACCACAGTAGTGCAGCCAGCAGCAAGGGCAGGTGCTACTTTGCGGGTAATCATCGCCAAGGGAAAGTTCCAAGGTGCAATCAGAGCAGCCACACCAACGGGCTGCCGAATTACTGTTGTGCGATTGCTAGGATTGGGAGATGGTGTTGTGTATCCCTGAATTCGAAGAGCCTCCTCCGCAAACCACTGCACGTATGAGTTGGCGTAGTTCACTTCGCCACGAGCATCCGAAATGGCTTTACCATTCTCAGCCACTATCAGTCGAGCAAAGTCTTCTGCATTCTCTTGAATCTTGGCAAAAAGTGCAAGAAGGTAATTATGGCGCTCATGTGGCGTACTCTTGGACCATGTCTGGAATGCCTCTTGTGCCGCTTTGATAGCCATCTCCGTGTCTTGACGTCCCTGGTCTACTACCTCGGCTAATACTTCATTGGTAGCCTTGTTGTAGACATGCTGTGTCTGGCCGTTCAATGCATTGACCCATTTGCCGTCGATGTACGATTTTTCATGGACGAGCGCTGGATTCGCAAGCTGACATGGTGAGTGAACCGTAACGTACGCCCAATGAACTTTTTCCATTTCTTATAATGCCCTTCGGCATGTTAGGAAAGTTCTTCCATACATTTGTACTCGACGAAAATGCCCGACACCGAGGTGCGATGCGCATTGCAGTACGGGTGATCATCTTGAACAAAGGTCGGAACGCCCGCAAGTGCCCGGACGGAGGCACAGGCAATCACGACTGAGAGCGCACGGGCCTATGACGTGAATTTACATAATCATCTACATCATCTCGTAACAATGTCCTGCTTACAAGTAGGACACAAGCGTCGCGTTCCTGTGAGCCAATCATCTATTTCGTCTTGATGAAAGATATGACCACACGGAAGGACACGAACACGATCCCCATCTTCAAAATTAGACAAGCAGATAGGACAATCATCTTGCACATACCAACGAGGATTCGATGTATTAGTGATACTCATCGCACCCCCACTTTGTCGATGAGAGGCAGTTTCATAAATCGTCCCTTCCGTGTCCGGAATGAGTGATTCTTGTTCCGTAGAGCCCCTTGAAAACATACGTTTAATACAGAGTACCGCCGTATCCATCAGGTGCATGCTCCACAGTGCATAGCTCTTCGGTTCCTGGTCGGGTACTTCGCTCGGTAGCAACCGGTCCCAGGTTCCGTTCGAGTGCCATCTATAGCATGGGAGAGATTTGATCGTGTACACTGAAGCACGCTGGTGGAATCTCTTAACGGCCTCTCGCGCATTTTGGAGCAAGATCGCAGAAAGGGCAAAAATGGATGGGAGCAGGAAAATCAATAAGCCTACATCTTCCCAAATTGAGTCATCCAAACCTGCATCAAGGTAGAGCCCCACACGGACGCCAGACGAGGCGAATTCCATCAGTTCCAAATAACTGCTTCGGATCACAAAGCAAGATAGGATACTAATATCTGAGGCATCACCATCGGGGAACATCACGAGGGGCATGTTGGCATCTTGTTGCGATATATCATCCCATACACGAATATTCATAGGATCATCTGCGTCATCTTGCTCCATGTAATCCCCCACCACCACAGCTTTGGCTCCCATACTCTGAGCGAGTCTGACCTTTTGTTCAAAGGAGCATTCTCCTCGCTCGATCAAGGCTATCCAATCTGATGGTGGGTGCTTGTTCTTGCGCTTGCCTATAACAGTTTGTTCGATCGACTTTTCCCAGTGAACCTTGTTTGTCAGATGAACACTTGAAGCTTCGGGTATGCATCCATAGTTATTATTCGTCTCCAGAAATGTTTGAATAGGGATAAGTGTACCCCACAAGCCCTCGTCTTCAACGTGTCTAAGCCCGAAAGCAGCTGGCCTTGTAAAATATGACTGATGAAGACTCGGTACAAGAATTTTGTTTCCAGACCACTCTACTTTGCGTCTCATATCGTCCGACAAATTTTCTCCGGGGGGAGCTCGAAAGTGCGATTTCCCTGCTCTAACATCTGAGTCGACTGAAGTGTACAGGTCCATATCTACACCAGCATGTTCTAGAGACAAACAAAGCGGAACAAGTGAGAGAAATAGAGCCGGGATTGGGTTCAAATGCATGCAATCTGAAAGCGTCGCTAATGATGGCAACTCGTTCTGTTGTGGATTTTGGCGTCCCAAATCAGCAGCTAATTTTGTCGCACGACCCATGCATGATTTTTTAATTTTTGAACCCCGCAACGATATTTGCCCACAACCGGAAAGCATTAGCAAGATTTCCTCTATCGAAATCCATGTTGTATCTAGTGTTTGGTAGATGCTATGGCAGTAGAGAGCGGCTGGGCAGTAGTAGGTGGCACAAGCCCATCGGATCCCGGTTCACTAAGAGACGGTGCAGCATGTGGTTCTGCTTCATTGCTGGAGATACGGGCAGTGGCAACAGACTCGTTCAAAATATCGTTTGACGTCGGCTCACCCGAGCTGTTGGTCTGCTCCTTTGATTGAGCATTGTTCTCTAGCTTCTTAGATTCTGAGGATTCATGGACACCATCGCTGTTGGAGACTTTCTTCTTGGACAACGCGGCAGAGGCTGAGACCATGGGTGGATGGTCCTCTGCTTGGTTGTTCGAGTCTTTCTGATCCTTGGAATCTGTTGACTCATTCACACTGGCCAAAGCAGTACTAGATTGGTCATGGGGAGAAGCTTCCGCATGAGTAGGCGGCTCCTTACCAGCCAATCCTAAGTACTCGTTCTTAATCCTCAGTTTCTCCTCATTACGAGTTCGAATAATTTCTTCACCCTTGGGCGTGTTCCATGGACCTGCATCCGACATCATACAGCCACCCTGACACTGACATTTGCCACCAATCAGGGATGGGATATTTTCCAAAGGAATCTGCTTGGCCAATTCACCAATGTAGTTGGAGCCTAAAATTTGGATCTTCTCACGCGTCACAGGATCAAGCCAGGCCTTCACGACAGCCCAAACCGTCGTGAAGATATACGGAGCATTTATGATATAGAAGCGACCCATAGTTTCTGGGTAATAAAACTGACCGATCTTGCTAGCCTGTTGGACATAGGAAGACACCTTCCAAAATTGACCGATACCCACGTTCTTGAGATCCATAACAGTGCAGCTCGTTTCGATCAGATTTTGGTTAATGGCAGAGCATACAGGCAGACGTTCATTGAGACACTTCTCGTATTCGTACACTAGCTCCTGAATCAGACGCTCAGGAGTTGTGACATTGAACAGCTTGTTCAAATCAAGTTTGCCAAGTTGTTCGATGTAGAGGGGACGCCCATCTTTGTCCGTCTTGTGATAGAACTTTGGATAAAGCTCATTGACGGCTTCTTTCTCAGGGAAAGAAAAGTTTTCGTACAGCTCGTCCACCTTGAATTCACGACGCCATGTCTCGGACTCAAATAGCATGCTTTTAGCGGCTTCAAAATCCCATTTACGAGCACGCAGGAATCGACACACTAGGATGTGAGCACAGGATCGTACATACAGTAGGCATCATCGTGACGTTCAGGTGCATAGAAGCCTTGCTGCTTCAGCTCCTCGGCGTCAGTATTATTTCAACAACCCTGAACGCACCTGGTCGCGCATCTTTGACAACTTGTGTTGTTGACCAGGATCGAGGCTTCCTGGGCGACCTGGGAGGGCTTGCTGCTGGTTCGACGACATTGGCTCACTCATCTTATCCTTATTAGGAGAATGTTTCTTTAGACGGAACATACAACCAGAACAAGCCACAACCTGTCACACAGACGACCGCCGGTTAGAATGTAGCGGTAGGACGGGAGGTCGATCTCCGACATTTTGAGCAAGGCAAATGTCCACACGACTAGACCACGTGACCCGAACCCTGGTCCGAAGACGCGCTCATCCTAACATGTCATCGCCGACTAACCTGCGCGACGCGACACGATGAATATTCGTCAAGCCACAGTATGTAATAGTTTAAACAGGTTGAAATTAACAAAAAGATGGATGATATGATGGGAATGCAGAACTGCAATCTGCATAATCTTCCCGAAAATTATACCATGCGGTATTGTAAGTTTGCTAAAGCTCACTCTTTCAGACTTCTATCATGCATTGACGTGGCCCCAACTCTCTTATGTGGCAGAAGACGAGAACGGCAATATTGTTGGCTACATACTTGGAAAAATGTGAGTAAAGATGTGAACACTGACAGTTTAAGGGATGAGGACCCAGAAGATGGCGTTCCGGCTGGTCATGTAACCAGTATTTCTGTGCTTCGATCGCACCGGCGTTTGGGTCTGGCAAACAAATTGATGAAACTCAGTCGTATGTTTGCACGCATCTGACTAGCAGAAACCGCGATGCGCGACGTATTTGGTGCTAATCACGTCTCTCTCCATGTGCGTGAGTCCAACCGAGCTGCCATCTCCCTATATACCCAAGCGCTAGGATTCCAAGTGCAAGGTACCGAATCTTCTTACTATGCCGATGGCGAGAATGCTCTTTCGATGCGCCTCCAGCTCAAGTAGTATCTCTTTAACGGCATACTGTTCTATAGACTCTTTACATATGTACATGGTTCTATGGAACATGTCCATTCGGGATAGAAGAGCTTGAACTGGATTCGAGAAAAGGAGTGTATGCAAATATCAATCAGCATAAAACATCTTTTAAATCCATCAGCACACCCGAATTACAGCAAGCGCCGCTTGCTGTCATATTCCCAATAGTCACGATCCCAATCATTAGCATTCGCTTTGAACAAATAGTGACAGCAGAAGAAACCAATAATCAAAACAGCAGCAATTCCAGCAATGATACCCCAAGCAGCATTACGATAATGCGGACCTTCCCAATCGTAAGGATTACTCCCTTTCGATGGTTTGGGTCGAGGTCGGTGGTGATGTGACCGATGCGGCCGCAAAGAAGAAATGAGCGGCGCATCTCGGCCCTGCACGAATACAAAGTCTGTAGTTTCCGTAGCTGCAATCATCTCATAGTCTTGATGAGAGACTCCTGCGATATATGCGAGAGAGTGGCTTTTTGGAAAACCATCAGGCATATTAGCCAGCATTTGCATGAAATAAGAACCCCTTTGCAGATGGCTGTAGCCCTGATATTGTGCCGCGCATTGTGTGTTTCCCTGTCCATTATCCAGGAGACCCAGTGAGTAGCCCACGTTCCTCTTTAAAAATCGTCTCCTGATGAAGTCTGGATTACCACTGTCTTTGACATATTTAGGCATAGCATCCGCATCCCCAATACCGAAAGGCCAAGAGTCAATCTTGTCCTCACAGGAGTCTCCATCCAAGTTCGAGGGGTTGGTATTTGGGCGTTCGCTTGTTATCCAAGCCCATGAACCAGGATTACCAATCCAAAATTTGATAGCAGGGTCATACCATTTAGAGTTTTTGACGACTGCATACCGTTGTACTGCTTGAGCACCCATAGAGTGGCCCGCAAAGACAATTTGATTAATGTTTGGTAATGTCTTGATGAAATGTTGAGCCAGTAAATCTAGAACACGATAAGAAGTCACACTGTGGGACATCTCAGGACCATGCGAGGCACCACCGTTGGCCCAGTGGGAATTTTTGAAGTACAAGTAGTTTTCTTTGACAGCACCTGCTTCCTTGTCATTTTGGTTCAAAAATACCGGCGCGGCGAGAATAACTTCGTCCTTCGTTATCGTTTGGTTGTGAATCAAGAACTCTCGAGCATTAAAATGCAAATTGACATAATTCCACGCATCCCTAGGTTTACCAGGAAGCGTAATGATTACACGTTTCACTTGATCACGGTTATAGGTGTCAGGATGAGACACATAGAACGGCAGAACAATGGGGTTTCCAGCAGGCGACTTTTCATCCGTTACATTCAAAGACGTCTCATCCAAGATGAAAGCTGGGGAATTGGGGGCGACGGACATCTGTTCCACCGTGCAGTTAAGCGTGGGAGGTAAACTCGTCCATGATAAGTCACCATCAACTTGAGTGACGTCGACACTTGGCGTCGGATTGGTAGGGAAACCATTGTACCAGCTAACTTGAGAGGGGCCATCGCCAGATTGGGTGTCTACTTGCCCCAAGCTGGCTTTAGCCCATGTTCCTTCAGTAGGCTGATTGAGATTCGGCGTATTAAGAACATCATTGATGACACTCAAAAGAGCACTGGTGTCATGATTTTTTGATGCTTCATACGCTCGTCCAGCATACTCGCTCATTCTATTTTGATTGCCTTGCACATCACCATCATAAGCGTACTGCCGCTTGTAAAATTCTTTCTTTTCGAGACGGCGACGAAGCATGACATGATCATTCGCTTGTGAGCCAGAACTAAGAAAGAACAAAAACAGGCATGCTTGCAAGGCAACAAGACCCCTTAACATCTGACCCAACGTCATGAGCGCGTCACTCTCAATCACACCTAGTAAACTAACGTTTCCGTGGTGGGGAGACTACCTTGCGTCCTTCATGTGACACAAGCAGACATGGCGTAATGCACATAATTATTCAGCAAGGATAAGTAGACTGAGAATGGACCTTGCGTAGACATGCGGGATGTCGCAACTCGAATTTGTATTGGTGGATTCTAAAGTTACACAATGTGACCTTGCGTCTTTTGTCCCATCTCATTCGTACTAGTAGATTGGCGTGATCACCAAATGAAAAGGGGCTGCATAGGAATGCAGAGGCCCTGGCACAGGCCGCAAGGCGGCTCTACGGAAGCAAGGAGACTCGCACAGCTATTGAGACTGGGGTAACGGCCGAGGCATCATTGAATCAGACATGGTCATGGAGCCTACAATTGGCGCCACAAGCAGACAATCCCGCTACTATGGTCAGCTGACAGAAGTATAGCGACCCGCTCCGGAAGCATCGTAGGATTTCCCGGCATGTTACAACGGACACGTAGTAAAATGAAAAGCCCAAGGTCCTTTAAATTTTCCCTATAAACGCCATAAAGTCGGCTTAAACATGGGGTTGTCAAGACATATCCAACGATTGATATACTGAGGAAGGATAATTCGTTCGCATGAACGACAAAAATAGGGCCTTGTAAGCTTTTCGATGAGTTGCCAACGTATATGGCCTTCGTGATGACGATTCTTCTCCTTTTAGAGTGGATTGTACGCTGGAGAATGATGTGACACGTCTGCATACCAAACCCTATGGGAACGCTGAGCCTACCCTATGTCAGTCTCCCACGAGAAAAATTCTGATATAACTTCCCGTGTTTTTTATAGCTCCTCGCCACATGGTTTCTGTGGGCCGCATATGTGAACGCAACGCGTGTTTCGAATAGGATACATCTACTTACGAAACTAACGGCTGCGTGATGTGCCAAGACCGCGCTTACCAGTGTAAAGCCACTTGGGCTTGCTTGCCTGAATACGACGGTCAGACTCGCCGGCACGAGCCTCACGATTACGATCACGAATAGCCATACTGTGCAGCTCACGAGCCTTATGTTCTTGGGCCTTGCTTCGAAGGCCCTCAGCCTGACGATTGCGGGCGGCAATACGAGCTGCACCTGCACGTGCAGAAATAGCACCACCCGACTTATTCGTCGTAGCAGTGGTTGAAGTTTTGCCGCGCGTAAGTGACACGCTTTGCTTTGTCGGGGCAGCGCGAATCTTTTTGCGCGAGGAAGCCGGCTCTGGTGTATCATCGAGGGACATCGTCTCATCATTTTCTGCTTCACCATCGTCATCTTCATCCATACTTGCGTCTTCATTTTGCGTATCACGGGTTTTGCGCTTTCCGATGAGACCCTTGGCCTTAGCAAGAATCTCTGCACGCATTTCTATATTGCTGGGATCGATGCCAGCAGCGCGCATATTTTCGGTCATCTGAGACAAGGAACGGTGCTGCAGCTTGCGAGGTATCTGGGGACGAGTCTGCAGCGCCTTTTTAGCCTGTGCTAGAGACTTGGCCTTGTCCTTGCGCTGCTGAATAGCTTGGGCAACCTTGCGAATTTCAGCATCCTCATCGTCGAGTTCTTCATCACTTTCCTCGTAGAAGCCATCAGCTTCCAACTTTTCTTCTTCGCGTTCCAGCTTCTCGAGCGAAGTAAGAATATCTGGGTCAATGAAGTCGGCCACATTCTTGCCTTCGTAGATTTCAGGGATCTTATCATATTTCCATTCATCGTTTGCCAGAATGTAATTCTTCTTCATGTCAATGTTGTGCACGCCAGCGCCACCGTGACTCTCCTGAATATCACGCTCAGTGATGCGGCGTTCAGGATCTTCAGGGTCGTACTTCTTCCTAGTGCCATCACGGACAGATTCTGGAATAAAAGGCGCACGCTCAATATCGTCGCGTTTAAGAGGTGTTGCCACATGAAGACGGTTCAGGATCGAGTCCGCCTTGGGGCCACGAATCTTGGTATCCACGCGGGACGAAAGCAATGCATCACAGGCCTGCTGCTTCAAGTCCATGATACCGTGGTCAGTAAATGTACTAATCTCGATCATCTTTATTTTGCCATGAGACTCTTCAATCACACTGCGCACCAAATTTGCCTTGTCTTCGTCCAGATCTTCTAGTTTGGCAGCATCAATCTTGTTAATCACGAGAAAAGTAGGCTTGTTGTTAAACAGCGGTTTAATGCTGTTGAAAAGGAGTACCTGGGCCTCCACAGAATAGCCACATTGCTCAGATAGGTCCATGAAGTATAAGACGGCAGAACGAAGATGGGCCAGCGCTGTAATGGCTTGCATTTCGATCGTGTTCATTTCCTCTAATGGGTGGTCAAGAATACCAGGCGTGTCGATTACTTGCCAACGCAGGTACTTATAGTCCATATGACCAACGAAGAGCGACTTGGTCGTAAAAGCGTAAGGCTGCACGTCGACATCTGCGCGAGTCACCTTGTTCAAGAAACTAGACTTGCCCACATTAGGATAACCACACACAACTAGCGTGCGCGTGTTAGGATCAATCGCAGGTAGACGTGAGATATGCTGTCGGACCTGTTCTAGGTAGGCAAGTGGGTCCTTGTTTCGGCGCATAATCGTAGCCATTCGTCCCAATGCAGCTCGTTTCAGCTGCTTGCAGCGAAAAAGACTGTCACCAAATTTTATAAGCCGCACATAGTCCTTGGCTACCTGCTCAATGAGGTGCCTTGCAGTATTGATTTGACCCAAAGCCAGCTTATAGTGATTCTTATCGTACAAGACACTAGATGTTAGTCATTAACAATACATACTTCATCAATGACGAAGTGAAGGGGTGCATATTCTAGCTATTAGCAAGATAAAAATGCAACATACCTCTAATACAGGGAACTCAGTCAAAATGGCCTGGAGCTTCTCCGTGAATGCATCCTTCGTAAACATGACTTTCCGCATATAAAATGCGCGGATACGCGTAATTTTATATCCTGGGTGGATCACGGTAGGAGTTTTCCGTTGAGTCTTGGACAGAACGATATCCAAGAAGTCATTGGCGGTTGGCACAGGCGCGATAGACGCCTTCAACGTCGCCGACATGAGGTTAAATCGATGCCGTTGGAGGTATCGAGCTTGGGACTGGCGAGCTACAGAAAAAAAATTGTCGTCAGATTATCTAATCACTTTTTTCCTTAGCAGCTTGGACCTATGGATTCTGCGCCCATGATTTTTTGAAGCCATCCGTCTATATGATTGGGCTGTTTTTGATTTCTGTGTGGATGGTTGGGTGGTTTGTCCAAGGAACCGCGAAAATGCCCACTGCCGAGCAACGACGTTTTGCAAGCCTCTGACGCAACAACTTGGTTGCATTATCAGCCCGAGTTGTTGTGAGCAAACAAGCGAAGTCAGCCTGAGCTCCGCTGAAGGTGTCTATCTGTGTGCTGAACAGGCGCACTGCGTTGTTTGCATCTCAAGTATCAGATTTTTAGTGCTTAGACGACATCGCCTTCGCTCTCCGGTCGAGTGTCTCTCGCTGCACGTCGTGAGACCTGAAATCATGCAGTATCGGTATTCTAACTTTTTTAGGTCCAAAGAAACTTATAAGAATACCTCACTCACATTTATACCTGCTTCATTCTCAAATAAGAATTATATTACTTTCATTCCTTTTCAAGTCTCTGAGCTGGAGCACCCGGTGTTTACACTTTGAAACAAGCCTGACTTATTGATCTGCCAAAGAGTACTTGAAAGTATGTTTAAAGCTCAAAAATGTCTAACAGATGCACAGAATACTCTTATACTGCAACTATGCCCACAAATTCTGCAGTATCTACTTTGGCGGCATCGCCACCAAATCCCGACATGATTTCTCACCGCCCGCGTGACTCTGCTCTCGTGAGCCATGAATCAACAGGATATGCATCAGCTAATGAAAATGATGAAGATAACAATAGCGATCTCGGGGAAGTCGTTTCTGCTGACGATTATAATGCCCGAACACAGTCCAGCGCTGCATCGTCGCAAGCTACAGAATCTGACGACTCTGATATGGCGAGAAAAATTGAAGCAGCCAGGGAGGACGAATCACTTATTGGGTCTGATGACTCTGATGATGATACCTATCTTTTTAATGAGGAGCAGTACATGATTGAAGATGAAACCAAGCGGCAGAATAATACTGTTAGGAAAGATGTCAACAAGAACTCAACGGCACAGCCTGACGTTTTTGAGAATGAAGACGATTTTTGGGATTCATTCGCAAAAACCGACGGTTGGACTGATGATGACGACATTGTGACGAACGAATTGTTCAAGCCACAACGTGGCTTCGCATCCACACCGGAGCCTCTCTTCTCCGACTTTTATGGTTCATCAGATGAAACGGATCGTCCTGGATCTCATGAGGATGGTGACGACGAGGATGCTCTTACGACGGATGAAGATATTACATCGTTAGACGATGGGAGCTCCACTATCAGTGACGTGGAATCACTATCGGTACCGCTGATTGCGCATGTGGGAGCGGCTCAAGATATGGATGGACATACTTCTCAGCAGGATATGACAAATAAGGAGGAATTGGGCGAAAAAGCTCTGAAAAATGCCATCCCCCTCCTTGTCATTGAAGATCTAGACGGTCGTCTTATCTACGCACGCGCAGGAGATGGTGAAGCTGTTTTCGGATCGGATGGTGAATTCGAGTTCGAAGGCGAGAGTGACGAGCAAAGCTCTGATGATGAGATGTTTCTTGGTGACTCGGCTAAGGTTGGCATTCGCTCCCATGCCCATGAACCGCCGGCATCAGAGTTTGATGCGTCTGGCGCTGATGATGGTGATACCACGGATGAGCTGCCTGACTCCGACATGCCGTACCCCAGGCTTCTTGTGGGATCTATTGCTCCTCGCGGGGGACGTAATGCTCGTCGTGCCCGCGAAATTGCTGCTCGCTCGCGACACTCCTCGCCTCGTGTGTCGTCTCCAGCACCAAGATCTTCAGCAGTCTGTAACACACCTCTCCGAAATGGGCCAAGCTCTTTGTCAAATTCATTGTCTTTGCATAATGAATCCATTGATCAAGGTGTTGATCCATCACAAACATCAGAGGACGAGGGCTCGAGCGAAAAAGCAGCAGCTCATGTGTCGCTTTCAAAAGAATCTCAACCCACCTTATCCGAACCGCCCAAACCAGTCATGGGTCAATTCATGCCCGCCTACTCCAAGTCTATACACCGCGCTGTGATTGATGGCTCACATCGTACTCCTTCTCCGTTTAGCACTTTGCATAATATGCAGCGAGGTCTTCGCCAGAAAAGATCTCGTCAGCAATCGAATCATGAATCTCTAGATCATGCGCAAAACAATGGTCCTCTGTCCTTGAGAAAGCGCAAGCACCGTGATATATCTGATTCAAGCTTATTTAAGAGTGTTCAGCCTCGTCTCGAGCAATCCAATGATGGACTTGACTCTTCGCCTGAAGCTCAGCCTCAACGTCCCACCAATATCATGGACATCGGTGATGTACTTGATGAGGGACTGCTTTATCCAGGCTCTAGCGATGACTCCAGCATTGATGATTCCACGTCCAAATCGCGACAAGAGCCTCGTCGGTCTAAATCCTCACAGAATGGAACGTACGATCGAGCTATCGCCCGATGGACTCGGATTCCTATGGGGGCATTTCGGAGCGCACAAGAGAATGGCACACCTTCTAGTGTGCCGCCCATATCGAATGCATACTTGACTCATCAACGCCCTGGTGGCACATTTTTATTAACGCAAGCACTGAGCGATCCAAGGCAAGCACTGGGTAGTTCACGCTCCCCTGCGAACGGTATTTTGCATTATGGGCGGACGCCCTTCCGGCGTAGTGTGAGTTTGCTCGATGATCCTGGCAGCCCATCGGCATCGCCCCTTCATCGAACACTAGCCGACCATGTCATATCTGATCCCGCAAATCGGCCAGACAAAGGTCGTCATGAAAAGTACCGTCTTCAACGACTGAGTAATAAGTTTGGTGAGCACGCGGTTGTTGGTGGAAAGTTCCTTATTTCTCCAGTGTTGAGACCTGTCAAACACCGTGAACGAAATAAATCATCGAACAATGCTGATGCCACAAGTCCTATTTCAGCTTTGGGCGACACTGCTCCGTCTGATCATGGCTATCATACTAGTAGCACGCCCCGGAAAGTGACCAAACGTGAAAAACGCGAGCGCATGGCCCGTCGCGAAGCTTCCAAGCGGCACGACACCGCGTCTCCACAACCGCATGACACCGCGCTACACATGGCGTAATGAGTCCAGATGTAGCGGCCTCCTCCATACAGTATGTAAGAAGACTTAACCAGCACTTTTTACTGTCCTAGATCAAGTGAGCTGCTCCTGCGTGCCATGTGGGCTCCCGTCCTGCTCGAGCAGTGCGGGTGGGACTCCTCTGAGCACAATGTCCATGTGAGCCACGGCGCCGACTTGACCCCATGCTTGTCATGACTCGTTGCGTGATTTTGCTTCAACCAATCACACACATGCAACATCTACTTTCCTTGATGGGCAAGTTTTTGGGGCTTGGGTTGATCATGTTATTTCCCATTACGCCCTTTCGAGGAACGTAGTCGCGGTGCCCAATTGAGTGATTTATAATGTCGCGCTTGCGAACCAGCAAATAATCACGGCTGGTGCGAACAGACTGGCTTTCTACACGTTTCACAGACTTTTGCTTACTTGGGCATTGCATGAAGAATTCTGCCTAGCACCCTAAAAGCAGGCCTGAACTAGGGCCCTTGAATGCTGCGATCGAGGTGAATGCGTGGAGTAGGCGTGGTATGTGCACAATGGCATTTTCAGAAGACCCCGCGCGGAAAGCTAGCCGCGGATTGAATCACCGTGACGTAAGGATTCCTCGTAGGGACCCGTATTTACAATAAGATACAAGGTATTCTTTCATTATCGTGCCCCAAATACGTCGCGCTCTTCTAGGCGATTCGCCCAAGTAGTTTTAAGAAATAAGCGCCGTTAAACCGTGAACGCACCCTGCGAAAAGTCTGCGCCACACTAAATGGGAACAGGGGCATTGCACGACTCCAATGTTGACCCTGCAATAAAACGATATCAAGGAAACCAGCGTCTTGATGTACAGATTACTCCATTCAGTTCACAGCAGGGACAAGGTGCAGGCGGCATCTCGGTGACTACATCTGATGATCAGCACATCGGCAAGGATGAAGAGACACAGGTCACATACGATGCGAATGACACGAAAAAGCGCAGGTACTCAACCAAAGAACCTAGGTACAGCATCAACGTTGATGGTAAGCGACGATACCCATGTCTCTTCCCTGATTGCAAGAAAACTTTTTCAACAAGTGGCCATCTATCGAGGCATAACCGGATTCACACGGGAGAAAAACCGTACAGCTGTACTTATCCTGGCTGTGATGCACACTTTTCCCGTTACGACAATAGCTTACAACACTACCGGACCCACTTTTTCTCAGCTACGAGCAAGAAAAGTCACAGAAAGAACAAAGAATTATCCCATGACATCTCGAGCTATGACAATCGAGAAAACATGGAGTACACGCGCGTTGCTGATCCTGCGACATCGAGAGAAGACAATTATGACAAAGCGCTGATGTCTCACGCGCCTCTCTCACGGCCCAATGGGAAAGCTACATCCCAGATCTCATTTGATCACAATGTCCGAGATTCACTGGATACATCAATGTGCAGCCATCAAATGGTAGATAAACCCCCACAAAAGTTTGGCGCATTGTCGAATGCTGTCAATCCATCTACGAAATTCAATGATGATGCGTCGCAAGAATTCTCGAGCGATGGATTTTCTGATATTCCCCAAAGAGTCGTCAGCTGGCCTAAAAACATGTCACCGCCGGATGCACTAAGCTCGGTTTCATCCATGAAGGATCAGACGCCTGTCCTCGGACCAGGTGCCCTAGAAAGTCAGGCAACTGTCCAACCTCTCTGGGAGTGGGACAAACGTGCATCACACCATCATGATTCATCTATCGATGATTCTACCTCAGCATCTTCAAGTGCAAAATCGATTCCTCATCTCAATCAGCCTATACATTCTTTGACATCAACTTATATTCTAGATCCATTGTACACGCCTAGGGCAAGTGGCTCCTTTCCTTTCGTGAGTTACCCCGACCTGCGAAATAATCCTGTATATTCTCGCAAGCGCAAGAATGCATCATCGTTACTTTCGCTTGATCTTTCACGATGTGACAGTGCTTACTCGTTGTGTAAATATTCATTGTCGTCCGGTGCATCATCTCTCACATCAAGCGCATCGACTAGTAGCCAACCAATGACTTCAACAATGGTATCAGAATTGGGAGGCACTGCAGCAGAACCGACTTTTATTGTACATGATGAAGCTAAAGACGGAGTCAAAAGTGCAAGATAACATTCTGTGCTGCGCCCTTTGCTTTGATCATGCAAGGGTCGTAACTACTTTTTCTCATGCCTCTTAATATTATCATTCTCCTCTAGCATTTCTTGATAATGACGTGGTGGTGTGCTAATATTTCACCATATGTATTATCCCACGTAAATCAACAATATTCGGTTGTTCTCAAATTCAAGACCCTGCGTCGTTGCTGATCCATGGCACGGCGCCACGCCATTCATCTAGCCCTTTACTAATACCCTTTCCCCGGAGGCTTGTGGCGGGGCTTCCCGATTTGACGGCTGCAGTCCTCGTGTGAAAGAGGGCGGCTCGCTTACGCGTGAAAGAAGCTCTCGCATTGCCAACCAACCGGCATGTCTGCCGCTCCAACACTGGGTGTGTACAAGCTCCCTACTATAGACAATGAACCAATGCGAAATTACGAACCGAACTCTAAGGACCGTCAGGAGCTCCAAAAAGCTGTGGATGAGTTGCTTGCCCACAAGCCTTTCGAAATTCCGGTTATCATTGATGGCCAAGAGTTCAGGAGCGGTAAGCTAGCGAAGCAGGTAAACCCTGGTGATCACACGCGGGTTGTATGCTACTATCACGAAGCTGATGAGCGCATGGTAAACACCGCCATCGAGGGTGCCCTGAAGGCCAAGAAGCAATGGATGAACATGCCTTGGAGCGAACGCGCAGCTATTAGCATGAAGGCGGCTGATCTCATTGCTCACAAGTACCGCTACCAGCTCTTAGCTGCAACAATGGTGGGTCAAGGCAAGAATGTTTGGCAAGCTGAGATCGATGCTGGTGCAGAGATCTGTGACTTCCTGCGCTTTGGCGTCAAATACGTGGATGACATGTACCAAATCCAGCCTCCTCGTAATTCTCCCGGCGTATGGAACCGAACAGAATACCGACCGCTTGAAGGATTCGTTCTAGCGATTTCCCCTTTCAATTTTACCGCCATTGCTGGTAACCTGGTCATGACTCCTGCCATGGTGGGCAATGTGGTGGTGTGGAAGCCCTCGCCAATGGCCATCTACTCTAACTACCTGGTGTACAAGATTTTAGAAGAAGCTGGCGTACCTCCAGGTGTAATCCAATTCGTTCCTGGGCCAGCTGAGCCTATTGCCAAAGCCGCAATGGATCACCGCGACTTTGGTGGACTCCATTTCACGGGCTCGACGTTTGTGTTCAAGGCTCTGTGGAAGCAAATTTCGTCCAATCTGGATGTGTACCGTGGATACCCACGTATCGTCGGTGAGACCGGTGGTAAAAACTTCCACTTCGTGCACAAGTCTGCCAATCAAGATGTGGTGGTGACTCAGTGCATTCGTGCCGCATTCGAGTACCAGGGTCAGAAATGCAGTGCCCTCTCTCGCTTGTATGTGCCCAAGTCCATGTGGCATGGTGGCTTGAAGGAAAAGCTTATCGAGCGTACCATGTCATTGAATGTAGGCCCCGTGCAGGACTTCAAGAACTTTGTCGGTCCCGTAATTGCCAAGCACTCATTCGACAAGATCATGGGCTTGATTGAGGAGGCCAAGGCAGAGGGCGGCAGCGTGCTTGTTGGTGGCTACGGCGATGACACCAAGGGTTACTATGTGCAGCCAACCATTGTCGAGACGAATGATCCTCGTTCAGTGACAATGGTCAAGGAAATCTTTGGTCCAGTGATCACGGTGTTCGCTTACCCCGACGACGAGGTCGATGAAACGTGCGCCTTGGTGGATTCGACGACGGAATATGCACTGACTGGCTCGATCTTCGCCTCCGACCGCCATGCCCTTCTTCATATTAGCAACCTCCTGCGTAATGCGTCTGGTATGATGTACTACAATGACAAGTGCACTGGCGCTGTGGTAGGCCAGCAGCCTTTTGGTGGCGGCCGCGCCTCAGGCACGAATGACAAGGCTGGCAGTATGAATATCTTCTTCCGCTTCGTCTCGCCCCGCACAATCAAAGAGTCTATGCTCGATCCTGCCACACATCTGTATCCATCAAATATGTGAATAATTAGAGCGATCTCGATTCATTGGCTAATAAACTTATTGCATGTACGTCAATCATCAGCTGGTGGTGCACCCTCGTCCAGGAATCGAATCAACTTGACGCGAATTTCTGTAGTCTCGTCGCCACGTAGTACATCAGTCACAAATGTGCATTCTGCTTGGATCTGCACCATCTCTAGTGCACCACGTAACACACCCGTCAAAACATTCGAGTACCAAAGACCACCCTGTAGCGCGTCTTCAGGCAGTTCCACAAACTCGGCCAGGGGGTTTTCGGCGAATTGCAAAGTAAACTCTTGCGGCGCGGCGCGAATTTCCGAAGCCACAGCTGATTCTGTCGATGCTTTTGATTTTTGCATTGATGCTTCCGTGTAAGCTGTAGATGCAGCTGAGCTCATATTTTGGAAAGACACCGCGGGCGTAATGTTCAGAAACATTTTAAACCCGACTTTGCTTACCACCTCAGCCATTTCTCGCACATCCGTGCATCGAGGAAGATTTGAGCGCGCTAAGAAGTCTTCGATAAGTCTCGTTCCAATATTATAGCCCCTGGCTGTTAGGCTGCGCACACATACATTTTTTCCAATTGCACATTGACCTGCGCATAATCCTCGTAGTCCTTCACTAATTGGACCACCAAGGCACCATACGAGAGGGAAAAAAGCTCACTATTCTACGAGTAAGTACAATGCACCACATACCACTTTGCTTGGGTTTTGGCGCCAGAGCTCTTCGCCCAGAGATTTGTACTGTCGTGTCGACATGGTATAGGCGTCCGTGGGGATTGCCGGCTGACATGCACTCCTTTCACCCAAGGTGTTATGTAACACGTTCCGAGCCTAGTAGGCCGATCTAACTGAACTGCCACACCTAGGTCCCCAGGCTTTGCGACTGATCTCTAGTGTGCGACAGTAAAGCTAGGTTCGTCATAACGCGTCGGCAGCGTTATCGTCAAGCTTCATACTCTGTGCTTCTGTTACCAAAAGGTACGTCTCTCTTTGGGAGATTCCATAGTATGAGTATTTTTTGACCTTATACAACTTGGAGATCCTCCCTGTTATATTCCCACTATGCAAGGTCTTGGACGCAGCAGCTTTCTTCTCGATCAAAGTCGCTCTATCATACCCTCCGCATGCTGCATGCTTGCGCCAAGCCTGTCCCCAGCTCATCTTATCAAGTGGAGGTTGCACTGAGATTTTTTTCGCCGAGTGGACATTCGACCAACACGTATTCAGGTCATAATTCGCTACTTTGAGTCGTAAGGGGGATGATCTGCAGGGCTGAAATGTATGAAACTCTACCCAAGATTCTAGACAGGATGCAAGCGATGAGGCTCACAATATCATCCTAGCTACCTACATTGTTGATATTTGAGGCTGGACCTCATTTCTTGCTCACAACATCGCTGGTCGTGACCATCTCTGCGGCGAATCAGACGTGACACGGATTTTGTACCGCGAATACTTCTAGACACTTTGAACTATCCAAAGTGCCAGTTTTTTTTTTTTCGTGACTCGCTATGCACCGTGAAACACTCTCTCGGAAGTTTCAAGTGCTAGCAGCTACGATTTCATTCTTGTTCGTGCTTGTGCACCATAATTATGTGTTTGCAGATGTTCGAGTGGATCTAGAGCTGGCCGATCAGCTTCCACCTCTTGCCCATGCAGACTACAAGTATCATTGGCAATTCTCATCGGAAACATTTAGCACAGATCAGTCCGACGATCTTACGTATGAGATCAGAGGTCTCCCGGACTGGGCCCATTTCGATACAGAAAAGCGCAGCATCACTGGAGATCCTTCACTTCAGGGCAAAAATGACGCTGTCGAAGATGTGACAGTTACGGCTCGTGATGGTGACACTGAAGCATCTTCAACATTTCAACTTACCACTATCTCAGCACCCCCGCCCAAATTAAGCGTCCCTTTGCAAGAACAACTTCCTCAGGCAGCATCGATGGGATCAGGAAATATGTTAGCCAATAAAGTCCTCCATATGCCATTGGGGTGGTCGTTTAGTATTGGATTCTTGGGAGACACGTACTTGTTACCTGATAACGATCGTGTCTATTATTCATCACGTCTCGTGGGTGGCAAACCGCTACCTGACTGGCTCAGGTTCAGTCCTGATGAGATTACTTTTTCAGGTATTGCACCCACCGAGGCTGGCAAGAATGGCACATTGTTCGATATCGAGTTGATTGCCTCTAATCGCAAGAATGCAGGCGGGCCGTCCAGTACATTCTCCCTTTTGCTGGGTCAAGGTTTTGTGACACTAAACAACACCGCAGCGGCATTGCCAGTGGGCAACCTAACCGAGGGTGAAGCATTTCAGTACCATATATCTCCGAAGTTATTTTTGCTCGACGGATTTTCACAAAGCCCGCAAGATTTCAGGTTTAAGCTAGATGCTCACGCGCCCAAATGGCTCGAGCTGGATCAGGATTCGCATAATTTGGTCGGAAAGGCGCCTGCATTAAAGGATCATACCCAGGCACAGCAGACTTCATTTCAGCTGCACGTGTCACATCCTAAGGCCTTCGACATTGATGTCAATGTTACATTAGATGTGTTCCCTTCCCCATTTAAACAGCAAGTGCTCCCAAATGTGACTGTACAGACTGGAAAAGACTTCCAAATTTCACTTGAGAAGTACATGAATGATCCCAAGTCGGGCGTGAATGTCACCTTTGAATCGAGCATGCTTCGTCGATCAATGCACTTTTATCACTCTCAGCTCAGGCACAAACTAATGCGACGCGCCTCTCCCAGCTGGATCCACTATGATGAAAAATCGTCTTCACTCGTGGGTCAAGCGCCTGATCAAGAGCAAAACGTCACTGTACATGTGTCAGCTACGAGCCCTGTGAAAAATGCTCCCATATCACCTGTTTCAAAAACATTCCAGGTATCAGTCCACAACAGGACGCATATGAACCATACAGAGCCAGCTCAACATCATTCCGGCTTGTCAGGAGGAGAAAAAGGTGCCATTGCTGGCTCGATTCTGGGTGCAGCGCTGTTAGCTTTGCTAGGAGCGAGTGGATATTGGGCTTGGAAACGCTCTGAGAAGACAAAAGTCACGGACCCAAGCACGCCGGCGTCGACTTTAGGGGATCATGCAGGCTTGTTTGAGATTCCATCGACCAATGAAGCTAATCTCTCATCGCAGCCTACGAATCTAGCTGGTTTTGGCGCAGATTCTCACATGCCCAACGTCCCAGACGCGGCAAGTATGTCGGGGGGTGCTGGAGGAGGAATGGCCGCTGGTGCCACTGCTGGTGTAGCTGGTGCCGGTGCAGCACCTTTACATTCGCCGCGCAGCACTTCTGAGACGGCTCATATATCGCCTACAGAGCAGCCGTACGCATCCACACAGGAGCCCGAAGTGGCATCGTCGAGACAAGACTCTTCACCCACATCCGGGCATCGAGGTGTCACTCAGGACTTGCCGTATCAAGAGCCCGAATGGCAACGCGAGGATAATTCCATCGTTGTTACGCCATTCCTTGCCCAGTCGACGTGGCAACCCCCCTCATTTACCCAAATTTGGGCAACATCGTCCAAAGAGCAAAGAAACATGGACTCTTTCGCTTACCAAGAAGAAGAGACGTCGCCATCACCGGGGCCTATTCGTCAGCCTTCCATGTCGAGCATGCCACGGGGTCCCACTTCTACCACGTTACGGACAGGCAAAGGCGAAGCAAGCCGCACTTCTATGCAACCACCACAAGATGTGTCACTGTCTCAAGCCTTGGTTCAGTATAAATCTACTTCAAGCAATGCACCGCTGATGGAAGAAGACTCTACTGGCACTGGTAGATCCGGATCGTCCCCCAGTGCGTTCCCGTCACAAGCTAGGAATGCACCTTTTGGATCAGATCCTGATACCCATACGAAGCTCAATCCCATGGAGATCCCGGCATCGATCAGTAAGCAGTCTCAAGAGAGTTGGGAAGAGAACTTGTGGTATGACAAACCCACACCACCGTCTAAACGGACGTCGGCGGCCTCGGCCAGTACTCAGGGCTCACAAGTCTCTGGCAAAGAAGTAGGCTCTGGTCGTGTGCCCACGGGCTCCTCTGAGCGTTTGAAGACCGCAGAGCGTGCATATACCATCAAGCGCGTCAAATCTACCTCATCGAGCACAAAGTCGCCGACCATGTCACCTCCCCTGGATTCATCCGCATTCGAAAGCGCACCGCAACTGGCACCCATTGCGACATCTGTTGTGCGCTCGCCTATCGTTCCAGGATTGGGCGATCCGCCTCAGCTCTCTGTCCCTGTGAGACTCGGTCAAATGTCGCCACTCGATACATTCTCAGAACTTCCAACACAGCCCATGCAGGTGCATGAGACAAAACATGTTCCCTCCTACACGCCACGCCTCGAAACCGGTGCCTTTGAGCGACGGAGTCTGACTTTAGAGCCCGAGCAACTGGAGTCGGCTGGCATCTATGATGATGCGGACGAACCAGTACAGGATCCATTCGCGGATTATGACGAATACCCTGACGGCACTATACTATTCCAAGGCAGGCCATCTGAATCACCTGTGGCCGAGTCAGAGTCCACTGACCATCTGCACGACTACCTTACGACCGAAGGCGGCATGTATTCGATCATGGAAGATGATGAAAGCGGTATAGATGAAGGGAATGCCGAAACGGCCGTGGATTGGAGCCAGCCACCACGATCCAGTACACTGGCTTCGCTTCATATGGCTCGCGCGCGCTCTGTTACCTTCACATCTGCCAAACCCCCGCGTCTGCAATTAGCGAGCTGTCGACCTGGACAATTAGTCTCATTGCCTCTTCTTACATCGGACGCATCTTTCCCTCGCCACTTGGCCGACGCCATTCATGAGGCTTCATCACCTGCCCAGTATACCGTACAATTGTACGCGCCTACACGTCCTGACCTTCACGGTACTTGGCCGTCATGGCTCGAGTGGCTCGAGTGGCAAGCCGCGTCGCAGGAACTGACTGGTATGGTTCCTGAAAGCTGGCCCAGTGAGCTGCGACTGCCTCTCCAACTCCCCATTCATATTTTGTTGGCGAACGGAAGCCAAATTCTCGCGGAAAGCGGCGTATCGAGGCGTAACATGCCTGAGCCAGGCTCGCCCTTCCTTGTGGCTCGAATCCTCTTGACCATTTTACCTGCTGCCGAAGCCAACAGTCCCCGACCTGTTTCATGATGACATGTATTCATATTGTATTTTCATGGTTTCTATAGTACATAATCGGTTCCTACGTATCCATATCTCGACCGGGGGAAACATGCTCGCCAAAAGTTTGCTTCGCCAACCATGTCTCCAGAAGGAGGGTGAGTCGAACGCGCGCCGCTTTTTGTGTGTCGTCTGCTTCCTGTTCACCGAGCCGATTTTTTTGGAGGCCCTCCTGGAGAAGGAGGGTTAATAATTTGGCTTGCTGCTTTTTATAGCGCTGCAAAACAACAGGGCCGGCCATCTCCAAAAATGTGCACCACAAAGGCATGATTAGTCTCTGCTCCGCAACAGGAGGCGTCATCGATCGAATTTGCCATGTCCAGAGTCGCCCGGGGCGCAAAGCATCGGGTATATGTTGCGCGGCATCGCTTAAAGAGACCCCAGGGGCTAGCGTCACACATGCGGCCACCGAATCAAGATTCGTTTGAAGACATGCAAAATACAAAGCAGAGATACCGGCGATACGCGCTGAGTACATTTGCACAGGTTCATCCGCTGTTTTGAATCCAAGTCGTTTACGGTACGACGCATCATCTTCTTCGCCACGATTCGGCAGGTACGCCAAGACCCACGGACACTTTTTCACGAGCCGAGCCATCAAGACGTCTCCCACAGCAGCATGGCCTCGTAGCTGCAGTCCCATAATCAGACGTGCAAGAGGAAAAGCGGTCTGCTGGCGCGCAGCCACTTCTTGCTCGGCCTGTCGAATCAAGCATTTAGCTAGATGATTGAGCATCCAAAAGTATAGACACGTCGCAGCATCTGCATCAGGCACATCACGCGCCTGTTGCAATACATCTGATATGGCGGCGGTAATTCGAGCGATTTCCGTGCTAGAATTCGTCAGCTGCCCAATCTTGGGCGTGATGGCTCGCTTGGCTGCAAAGCACTGCTTGCGCCAGTCCGGACGCTGTGCAACACTCGGTAAGATATTTTGCTTCACGTATCTCATGCGTTCTTGCCAATGTGCGTATTCAGTTTGAGCAGTTTCCCAAACGTGCGACCCGCCTCGGTACACGTTCGCTGCACGCTCTTTTTCGTTCTGCTCAGCTTGGGCACGCGCTTTGGCCTCTTCTTCGCGCACTTTCGCTTCTTGCTCTTTCTTCTCTGACTCGATGCGCGCCAATTCCGCATCACGCGCTTGCTTGGCCTTGACCTCTGCTTCTTCTTGCTTCTTGCGCGCTTCAGCTAATTGTTTCGCTTCGTCAGCAGCACGCAGCTCAGCCTGACGAATGGCCAGCTCAATTCCTTCCCATAGCTTCGCATTACGTTTCTCAAATCCCTCGCGCTCTTTTTGTTCAACAGCACGCTGTTGAATTTGGAAACGAGCCAGCATGTTTTGTACTTCATCCACATTGGTATCTTGCTGGTACGTAGACGCTGGTGCACTCACGAATGGTTCCAACGTTCGAGCTCGACGAACTCGCTCCCAGACACGTTTTTCGCAGACATTCTCCCAACGCTCCCAAGGATCGAGCTCATTGGCAAGCCGAATATGTGCCATCGACTGCCGTGTCGCTCGATCAGGCGCTTCCGACTCGCTGTCCGAGTCATCATCAGATGCAAGCGCATCCATCGGGATGTAGCTAGCACGCCCGTCATAATCATCTTCCTCCGACGAAGACTCGTACACGTATCGGCCAGTGGGCCGGGGATGCACAATGTGTGGTACGCGGCCCGTTGCCATGGCCATGGTCCGTTGGACGTGGAGGTCTAAAGCTGCATCGTTGTGCTGGCCAGCCAGGCTCTTGCCACTCCACATCGTGAGACCCCCTTTCGAACGCGGATGGGTCTGGGACGTGTGCCCACTGGGTATCAGCGCCTACCGCTCTCGTATGCTGGCCAGGTGGCCCTTCCACTTACCATTGCTCATCAATGTGGACAAGTATTCAGATGGCGACAAGTCGCGTGGCTGGATCCTGTGAGTGGTGAAATCGAGGCAGAATGGTCGTTGTGTTTAGCAAACCGCGTTATATTGCTGCGCCACGATGCCATCACCAATTCCCTCCTCTATCGCATCTTATATCCTACAGAAAAAGAAGAGCATGACACTGAATTGTGGTTACGTGACTATTTTAACCTGGACGTGCCTCTCGACGCATGGTTCAAAGAGTGGTGTACAAGAGACCCCATTTTTGCCAAACACGCCGGCCGATTCAATGGTATGACCATTTTGCGCCAAGATCCTTGGGAGTGCTTGTGTGCATTTATTTGCAGCTCAAATAACAATATACCTCGTATCAGCCAAATGGTTCACAAGTTGTGCGATCACTTTTCGGAACCCCTGCTTTCACACACCTACCCCGAGGGTGCGCGAATATGCACGACATTTCATCCAACGAAGCGAGACTTCTCCGATGTGGCTGATAAGCCTCTCACCATCTACTATCGACCTTTTCCTCCCCCTACGACACTCGCGCAACCTGATGTCGAGTCGAAGTTGCGCGCGTTGGGATTCGGGTACCGGGCCAAATTTTTGACTCGCACAGCTCAGGCCCTTTGCGAAAAAGTGCAAGGCGGATCGGATACAATGCCTGCAGATATCAATGATGCTGTATATAAGCACTTACTATCTCTCCGCACGCAAACCTACGAAGATGCTCGGTCAGAGCTCATGACGCTTCCGGGCATTGGACCCAAAGTTGCCGAGTACGTGAACATACCTCTAATATTCAGCTGTATTCTTTTAATGTCGTTGGACCAAGCTTCAAGCATACCGGTTGACCGGCACGTGTTCAGCTTTGCCGATCGTTGGTACCACATTCGCTCTAAACGATATGAGGATGTGGCAGATAAACTTCGAGCTATCTGGGGAGAACGTGCTGGATGGGCTCACACGGTACGTCTACCACTGATTAATAGCAGGTTCTCTTTTATGCAGATTTACGCTCTCTTGGTGAGTACCAACCTGTCCTCCAAGACCATGCCCCCGATGCAAAACTAGCAGGCATCAAGCGCTCACGCTCCTCCTCTCCCCTATGTACATAGCATCCACGTGGCAGTGCTAAGACCTCCACAAACACGCGTTGCGCGGTGTTGGGCTGGGAGAGTGAAAGTGCAATCTTACACCATGGAGGCTATGCGCCAGCGACTGCTGGCGCAGCAGCTTGAGACTCAAAGTCCATCACCGAAGCAAAGAAAGGACAAGGTTGAACCAGGAGTATCGACACCGACAGATTCAAACAAAAATCGGCCTGTGATACAACCATGGCGTTCTGAACCTCGTGTAAAAATGATGCCATTCAAAGCACCCACGCCGGTGGGCACGCCAGAGAAATCTTCTCAGGGCCCTGGTACCTCATTAAGCACACCAACGAAGGCCGCACTTATGCGTCGCGGATTTCCAGCTTCACCTGGCTGGCCGCAAACTCCGAACAAGTCCATGTCATCTGCATTCGGCAGTCCCGCCGGTTCGCTGAGTGGCACCCCTTTGGACTCCAAACATGTTCCAACGGCCGAACGTGAAAAGCAGCTCAGGGACATGCTCGAAGGAATTGTCTCCGTTGCAGAGAAAGTTGATATGAATCTGTCTCGCGTGCCTGGCATGCAATGTACTTTATTGCCTCATCAGGTGCAGGGCGTTGAATGGATGAAAAAGCGTGAGCAAGGTAGAGGAAAGGGTGGTATTTTGGCTGATGATATGGGTCTCGGAAAGACGATACAAACTCTCGCACTTGTCCTGCAACACAGGTGCATAGATGATTTGTATTTGGGTCAGCAGGAGGAAGAGTTGGACACGAATGATGATCTCGTTGGATTGACAAGGAAAAGCGTACTTCGTTCACGAACAAGAACGACACTTATTGTTGCTCCTGTTGCTGTTATGGAGCAATGGCAGCGGGAGGCGCTAGAAAAATCAGGACACAAGCTATCCGTCTATATTCATCACGGACCACGCCGTACTACCAATGTGGATGAGCTAAAAAAAGCAGATATCGTCATTACATCTTACGCCACTGCAGCCAATGAGTATGAACAGTACCTGAAAGCGACAGAGTCAGAAAGCAGTCTGCCCTCCACGCGTGCCAACAAGCAGTTGCGTGAAGCGTCTGCGAATGACTTGAGCGACTCTGATGACTCGGATTGGGACATGCTCAACAATGATAATGTTTCGTCACCTTCAAGACGTAAGGCAGCCAAAAGCCACACCAAATACCCTTTGTTTCAAATGTACTGGCTGCGCATTGTTCTAGATGAGGCACAAAACATCAAGAATTATCGGGCTAAATGCTCATTAGCCTGTTATCAGCTTTCTAGTTGCGCGGTTACTCGCTGGTGTATTTCAGGCACGCCAGTTCAAAACAATGCATTGGAGATTTTCAGTCTCATTCATTTCTTACGTATATCACCTTTCGATGACTTCCGTCACTTTGAAGAGAAAATTCATGACCCTTTAAAAAGCAATAAGCAGACTTACGTGGATTTGGGATTACAGCGTCTGGGCGTCGTTTTGAAATCAATCATGCTGCGACGCACAAAAGATGCCACGTACGAAGGTCGACGAGTACTCGACTTGCCATTGCGATCAATCGAAATTGTCTCTCGTGAATTTTCGTCGGAGAATGAGCGAGACTTTTATCGTGAACTGGAAGAACGGATCCAAACACACTGGAAAAAGTCACAAAAATCCCATATAAATTATATGGGAGCGCTTGTTATGTTATTGCGCCTACGACAAGCTTGCAATCATCCTGCCTTGGTCACTGGAAGAACAGTGCTCCCGTCACACGATTTATCTCAACCTACTGCTGAAGAAAATGTGCAAGATGAAGACGAAGAACTTGCCTCGTTGTTGTCAGGATTGTCGGTTCAAAGCCGAAACTGTGACAGATGTCAGGTATCATTACATGAACAGCAAGCACGTTATTGTTCTGGCTGTAAGGCCCAAATAAGTCGCGAAAAAAACCAAGGTATCAACTGGGGCATACGGGGAACCATGTCAACCAAGCTCGAAATGATCCTTAACTTATTGGATACCTTTGATAAAACATCTAAGGGAGACAAAACCATCATATTCAGTCAGTTCACTTCCTTTCTTGATTTGGTTCAAGACGCTCTGATCGACTGCGGTCGAAACTTTGTGCGCTACGATGGATCTATGCGAAGGAATGCGCGCGAAGAGGCCTTACAAAAGATCCGAAATGATGGAGGCATCAAGATTATATTAATTTCCTTCAAAGCTGGCAGCACCGGGTTAAACCTCACATCCTGTAACCGCGTAATTCTTTGTGATTTGTGGTGGAATCCGCAAATTGAGGAACAAGCGTTTGATCGCGCTCACCGGTATGTTGGCTCTCTACTCACACAGACTCGGTCAATCCAAAAATGTATATATTTACAAGTTATCCATTGACGGTACTGTCGAGCAACGAATTCTCGCGTTACAGGTACGTGCCTATCTATCTTTGTAACAACAGGATAAAAAACGTCAACTGGCTCAGGCCGCATTAAACGGAAAATCGTGTGTACCTCCTGAACTAACGACAGACTCCCCAAGCGTAGGTCTTCTTCATCTAACGATTTCAGAGTGGAGCAAACTGGACCCAATGGATTTCCAGTTTTTATTTCAAGGCAGTCAGATTATGTAGAAATATATGTTGGCAAATTATATCAGCCGAACGAAAGACATTCTCAGGAACGTCATGAAACGATAAGATACGATAAAGTACCCCAGAGTTGCGACATGTCTCCACACAGTAAATTGATATGGTCAGCTAAAGGCATGACAGATTCCGGTGAGAATGGTATGTTTCAAACGCCTAATCGACTAAATATGGACACATTCAAATTTTATTCCTAGTTCTACTGACTTCCCAAGTAATATTCGCCTAGGGGCTTTAGCCGGATCTCTTGTAGTCGCATAAGCACTTTTCCTCCTACATTTAAGGCTTGCTTTGGTATTCTTTTGGGAACAAGCCAGTATTTCGGACGTGATTCAAACAATTGCAGCAACCATTGAATAAAAATGCCTTTTTAAGCAATTGGTGCAGATGCAGCTGTGAATCGCTGAGGTGCTGCGTCTCAGAAGCCAACTCGCTCAGGTAATATATTGTTGTCAATACCAATCCGAGTACAATGGATGCGCTTCTGAATCAAAAAAGCGAGCATGCAATAATGATAATGATCTTATTATATGGAACTGAGCTAGCTGTATTTCATCTTAAACTACACGCTACATTCGCTTAGGACTAAACCAATCGCAACATGACATTAGCACTACATTAGCATGAATTGTAATGGTATGTACTAAAGCTTCTTAACAGATGGTACCTCGATTTTTACGAAAACGACTCTTTCATATTGCATTGGAGGGTATGCATGAAGCAAAAGTACCTTTGCAGCACTCTAAAAGCTGGTGACTATTTATCAAATACTTCGAATAGACAAATGAGATTGTTCGAGGTTCGCAGTGCTTCGAATCACTAAGCATGTTGGCGTAATGAGTAAATTTTCGTATCAAGCCCAATTGCTGAATCTACACTGTGTGCATGCTTCTCGGCAAAGCACTACACAGCTCGCTACAGTGCTCAAAACTCTTATTAACTGAATCATTACATGGACAAATACTTCGTAAAGTTGATCATGACTCTTGAAAAAGTGGACTTCACAATCAATGTGAAGGCTTAGACCACGTCAGCCAAATATCTAGTTTCTTGTTTAGAGGCACTCGAGGATATCGACAGCGCAGCCACCGCAGTCAGCGGCGAACGATGCGATGTCGCTAACACAAACCTGTTCTGTCTTGTTGGGGTTCGAGGAGGCGCACTCGGTGATGCTCTTCGCGCAGGTGCCGCACTTCTTAAGGATGTCACCGCTACCGAACTTGCAGTCGAGGGCGCCCTTCGAGTCGGCAGTGTAGCCCTTCACAGACACACGGTCCGAAGCGGCAACGATCGAGGCTGCAGTAGCAGCAAGAACAATGAAAGCTTTGAACATGATTAAGTATGATTCTGTGAAGGGTGTTACATAGTGTCGTCCACTATTTAAAGTTTCAGCCACCTGGCTGTTTGCAGGAAAAAATTAAGTTTCTTCAGCTTTAATTTGCGGACCATTTCTTACGTTACTCCACTTGTTGAGGCCAAACCATCGCGTTGATAAATTCTTTGTCTAGCCTATCAACATTGCAGAATCGTACCATCCTAAAAATTTCTCCGAAGAAAATCTGATTAGTTAGACGTAGGCTCGTAATTGGCGTCGCAGGTTCAATGCTGCGTTCTTGTGGGAATCCCAGCTAAATGACCAATGCGATGACTGATTTCACTATTTGAAGGTGTCATAATTGTGTGCCACAAAATCGCACTATTGACACAGCTTGCATTATACTCCAGAGTCCATTGCCAACATCATCGAATTACTAGAAAAAGATAGTATGGCGTCTCGTTTTAGACACGGAGATTAGAATAGTGGAATAGTTCCTAAGAGTCATCTGCCCTCGCGAGCTTATCACGCCTTAGTCGACATTTACTCGGCGCAGGCAGTCTTACAAGTGCGTCCACGTCGACTTTACGTGTTAATGCTTCTTTCAAAAAGTACTATGAAAGCACTACGCCTTAAAGACATTGTTCACTTGTTTTTCAAAGCGCACAACTGCAATAAAAACTAGCTGGATTATGTTGTGTTAATCTATGAGGATTTTCCAGCGTAATAACCAAAATGAAGAACATTTGACAGCCGATAGTTCTTGGCACAAGAAACTTACATAATCGATCAAACTCGTGTCAGAAACTTGTACGGATTGGTAGACTGGTGCACGTGGGTATGGTTCCGGGTGAGAAGTAGCAAAAATCATCGGCGGCTTCAGCCTAAGTCGTCTTCCTGCGGGCATCATGCAACTCGGTATCAAGATTTTTGCAGCAGCGTTTGCACTCACAACTCTAGTATCAGCCCACGAAGGAGTCGTTATCAATGTGGACCGTCGTGGAGGCCCTGAGCCTATCAACGATATAAGAAAACTAAAAGGTGTTTTCCAAGCTATCCTTCACAAGTATGAATCTGGTATTCTGAGCTACAAGCATAGAACAGGAAAGGATCACATTTGGCATACTCCAAAGATAAGCAAGCGCGCTGATGTGACTTCAATCAACATGCAAGACATCAGCGACGAAACGCAGTGGATCGGTGAAATCTGTCTTGGTAAGCCATCTACCTGTGTTTTGGCCCACTTCGACACAGGCTCAGCAGACTTTATTATTGTGAAGGATCCTTATGATCCAGCTAAGTCTAATACTTCAGTCGATACCAAGAAGACATTCTCGCAGGGCTACGCTGATGGCTCCAAAGCCGAAGGGGGTATTTTCATTGACTCGTTCAGTGTTGGTGAAATTCACGCTAAGAACCTCTCAATTGGTGTCTCGAAGAAAAACTTTTTGCAAAGTTTTGAAAAAAACAAGGCAATCGCTGGTCTGAGTTTTTCGAGCATAAAGAGCTTCGATGATGTGCATCTAACGCTTATGGAGGCATTCAAGCAACAGAATAAGCTAAAGAAGAACCTTTTCCAGTTTACGTTAAAATCAGGTAAAGGCTCTACATTAAATTTTGGAGATATTGACACATCCAAGTTTTGTGATGAGCTGACTTGGGTCGATGTCAATCCTATATGGGGCTTTTACATTGTCGGTGGCCGGATCAATGGTCAGAAAGCCATAACAGCAATCGACTCTGGTACCACATTTATCATTGGTTCTCGCAGGCAACTCAAGAAGGTCATTGAGAAAACACCTGGCGTCTCTTACCTTGAGAGCGATGGCATGGGTTATGGTGTCTTTGACTGTAATATCACACCCAATGTCACTATTACGTACGGCGGTACAGACTTCAAGCTTAGCCGCGAACATGTGGCGCGAGGAACTGCTGGTACAAAATGTCTGTTATCGATTGTTGGCATGGACTCCGGCCTTCCGTTAGACACCTGGATTATGGGAGATCCATTCTTTCAGACTACGTCTATTGTCTTTGATCACGACCATAAACGTCTCGGCTTTGCGCCTCAGAAGTAATTAGCCCATGTGAATTTTTTTCACCTCTCTGCAGCACTTCTGAAGCCATGAAATTCATACTGGATCTTAGTTGTTAATGTGGTTGCATCATGATTTTACCTGTCTATATAATTCCCTCCTTCACTTATTCACTCCTACAATTCCCAAGCTCGGTTTCACTTACAGTGCTAATTGTAACAGTACACATTGCTAGGTATTTGTTGCATTCATACTGGTGGATACAAGAAACTAGAGGAGGTCATAGTTTAGCTCCACTTCACGCCCGGAGGGATGAGGCAGCTGAAGAAGTCGTAGGCGCAGTTGTCAAACGACGACACATACTTCCAGTAGTCATCGACACAGAAAGCCCTATCTTTCACCGAATCTTTCAAGCACTTCATCAAACCGTATACAAAGTCAAGGCACATGTGAGGAGCTTGTTGAATCGAGTCGTAGCAGTTGAGACGACGGTCAAGGGCCTTACCATGAGGTGTACCAGCGAGGACAGTCAGGCAGGCAGCAAACAGGAAGACTAGCGTAAAGAGAGTGGCAGCACGCATATCGACAGGCTCAACAGACGTTCAAAGTTGGAAGCCTGAGCGGTGCGCCGAGGTAATCTCAGCTGTTTTTATACATCAACGAATATCCTCCACACTGGAATTTACAGGATGAGGTGAACACACATCACATGCGAGGTATGCATTCTTTGGATTCTATCAATGAAATTCGCGAATCATAAGCGACAGATTTACGCCTTGCCTACCCATCCGCCCTGCTTACAAATCTACAATTATAAGTATGCCTGAAAAAGCATGATAACATTCTCTTTCTCACATTAATGGGCGACATCCAAATATAAGCGTGCGTTTTACAGACATGGCCTCAATTGTGGAGTTGCAGCGCAGCATTCATGACGCACGTGTAAGACGGACACTGCGTAGATCGTGTTCGTCCGGGGTCACCTTTATGTACAATGCAAATAGTCTCTTATTTGATTTCGCTTGTGCCACATAGGACATGAAATTGTTCTTGCAAGAGTTGGGTGCTCACACCACCTTTAGGCATTGATTTCTCCCATTTTCTCAATCGATCGTAAGCTTTGAGAGTTGCGGCGTTCCAAGCTTCTGCTCATCTTGGCTCACGTAAACTAATGCGAAAATTTATGGGGAATGCAAGGGACCGATGATTACGAAATACTAACGTATGGAGGTCCTCCATTTGCGGCTACATTTATTTACGCCACCGATTTATGACAGCTCGCGTCGCGCGCACTGTAGTCTCCAAATAACCATGTACATGCGCTTCCTCTTAATTGTGGCGCTTATATGTACATTAACGTCTTATGCTTATGAAGTGAAGCGTGTTCGAAGACATATACCAAAGCCCGTATCGCCAACAAAAGATTCATTTTATGTGCCTAAGGAAGGTTGGGAAAAGACCAAACCTGGAACTATATTAGCCTCTCGCAAAATTCAGGCAGGGTTCACTGAAAGGAGAAAAATAAATTTGGACGGCGCTTATCAGCTTCTTTATCGAACCTCTGGTGTAGATGACAAGAGCCCTTCGTTCACTGTTACAACTGTGCTTGTGCCGAAGAATGCCAGGACAAACAAGCTGGTCATGGTTATGCCGTACGAAGACAGTAACTTTGTCGACTGTGCTCCGAGCTACAAGATTCAGCTGGGTGCACCAAACGAATTGAATCCGATCCAGTCAGTGGAGGAGTTGATGTGGACTTCGATACTGAATGATGGTTGGATTCTGACATTGCCTGATCATCAGGGTCCTCTCTCAGCTTTTTCATCAAGCTTTATCCATGGACACGCGTCGTTGGATGCATTACGTGCCACATTGAATTTCGAGACTCTAAAATTGCAACCTGATGATCCCATTGTGGGCATTGGCTACTCTGGAGGAGCTATGGCTGGCGGATGGGCTGCTTCTTTACATGACTCTTATGCATCTGAGCTCAACGTGGTCGGCTGGGCGCTGGGCGGTACCCCTTCCAATCTCACTGGAACTTTTAGAGGCGTTAATGGTGGACTTTTTGCGGGGTTCTCTGTTGCTGGTATTGCCGGTCTAGTCGACTCGTACCCCGAGGTGAATGATTACATCGGCTCTGTGATAACTCCTGCTGGAAATGATGCGCTTCAGTATACGCGCGAGCATTGCATGATGGGTATTGTTGTGGGATTGCAAAATGTAAATATGACGCTCGATTCGTTCGTGTCCAACGGCAACACCCTCTTGACCGATGAAAAAATTGCACCTCTACTAAATAAACTCACCATGGGCACAGAAGAGAGATATACGCCCAAAGCACCTGTCTACATGTATCATGCAAGAAACGACGAGATCATTCCGTTTGAGCGGGCCAATCAAACAGCCAATACATGGTGTAATAACGGTGCGAACATTTTGTTCCAGGACTATACAAGTATTAGTATGGGGCATGTCTCTACTGAGGTGATGAACACACCCTTTGTGCTCAAATTTATTCGTGACCGGATGAGCGGTGTCGACTTTATAAAGGGATGTCAATGGAAATCAGACTTGAACCCATTATGGGAGCCGGACATTTTGGGAGCCCGTCTGATTGAGGTGTTTAACTCTCTACTCAATGTGCTGGGCGCCCAAGTGGGACGCACGGACGAGGTATTCAAAGAGAGTATCAAACAGAGAAATTTTACTAAGTCTTGATGATCAAAGCGTCGAGCTGCATAGTGGGGAATGTACATAATCTCGGATTGGATTGCTCGGAGAAAATCAAAAAAAAAAAAGTCGCTGGCATGCGATTAAGATTGGTGACATAAGGATAAGGTAGATGTCAATGAAAGACCAATCAGCGGCTTATCCTGCAAGTGAATAATGCAACGACGGGGTTGGGCGTCATGCCCAGCTAGATTCCATTCCTCACGCGTCCCACAACATCTTGAGCAACGGTGCGAGCGGCCACTTCAAGCATGTTGCCGCCTCGGTTCAGCCTTGGTTTAGTGGTGGTACTGGTGTCCATTTTTCAAGTGTGTGCGGGCTATAATTCTGCTGGTTTACTGCGCTGGGAACATCACCGTCGATTTTTTGATGACGACAGGTTCTACAACCCCCCTAATGGATGGGAGAATGCTAAGCCAGGTGAGATCCTGTCCAGGCGTAAAGTAGACGTGGCGCCTGTTGGTCTCTTTAAGCTCGGAGTGACTGCCTATCAACTTTTGTACCGTACAACAGGGCTCTATGATGGTGACGCGACCACATCGGTGACCACGGTGCTGATCCCGGACAATCACGACCGTGACAAGCTTATTTCCGCATCTGTATATGAGGACTCCATTTCTCCTTTGTGTGCCCCGAGTCGAAGGTTCAAGCTCGGTAACAATGTCGTGAAAAATTTGGCCATCTCATACCAGTCTCTGTTTATTACGTCCTTGTTGCATGAAGGCTGGATTGTGACCGTGCCTGATCATGAGGGCCCTGAGAGCGCTTTCAGTGCTGGTCCACTTGAAGGTCATCTCATTCTTGATGCTATTCGTGCTACGCTCAGTTTTGACCGGGCAAATTTGCGCAGCGATGCCAAGGTGATTGGATACGGCTACTCAGGCGGTGCTCTCGCCAATGGATGGGCTGCCAGCTTGCAAGATAGCTATGCGTCTGAATTGAATGTTGTGGGGTGGTCTCTGGGTGGCACTATCACGAATTTATTCACTTGGATTCGTTACATCGACGGCACGTCTGGTGCCGGCTTTGCTTTTGCCAGTGTTATGGGTATTTCGGCTGTGGACAACGATTTCAAATGGGTACGGCGCGGACTCACAAGTAGGGGACAGGCTGCTTATGATGTCGCTCGGCATGCGTGCATGTATGAGAATCTCGTTCCCCTTCTTTATCAGGAAACCATTTCAGACAACTTTTTCCGAGGCGGTTCTTCGTTCTTTGTCGATTCAAACGTGAGGAAAGCATTTGGCAAGTATCATCTGGGAGGCAACAATGTACCTACACCCAAGGCCCCTGTGTTTATGTTCCACGCGATAGCTGATGCCGTCGTGCCCTATGGCGAAGCATACCAGACGGCCCAGACATGGTGCCGAAACGGTGCCAAGGTCAAATTTGTGACTAATGTCGGCGCGGAAATGGGGCACACTTCGACAGAAATTACCAATTTGCCCTCGGTACTTTGGTTCATGCGTGATCGGTTCAGGGGCAAGAATTGGTACAATGAATGTCAATTTACCCAGACGCTCGACCCTTGGTTCAATATTGTCAATGCAGCCACGTCGCAGGGCAAGTTCTGGCAGCAAATGTTGGACTTGCTTGGTGGTCGTATCGGCAAGGCTGATTCACTGCTGCTGTCCAAGCTTAGGAAGCATCAGATTCCCTAAGTATTTTTATTTATGGTTATGTAGTATGACACGGTTCCGAATGGTATTCCAAACTTCTGTATCGACATACGGCTCCTTGGCTTCCTGTCCATCTGGCGGATGCATCCAGTAATTAAATGCGATATGAGGTGACCCATGACTTCCGTACGATGTGACTTCATGGAACCAGCTTGCGGGAACATAAAGCATTTGACCGGGCTTTAAATCTACCACCAAGGGTTTTGGACATCCCTGCAGTGGAATCATTGTTTTGTCAACATCTTTCGGAGCAGGAATGGGGGACGGAATGCGAAAATGTTCGTGGAGCACGCTAGGCGCAATATACGAAAAGCTCGGAGGTTCATCGCTCTCAAATAGTTGCTCGTACTCATCTTCATCTTGTTCCCACGCATCATCGTCAGATTCAGGATCCTGAGGGACTTCGCCTTCTTCCTCGTCGTCACCCTCTTCCTCGTCGTCGTCTTCATCCTGTTCAGGGTCGTATTTGGCCCTTATCTCCTGGAGCGCTTGTTTGGCTTCTTCGTACGAGCCATGCACATCTTGCTGTGTATGATTCCGTCTCTTTTTTCTATTTTGGTGCGAGCGAGATGCTACGCGCCAATGGGCGGCATCGATTTCATCGAGACCATCAGCTCGAATCCGATTGTCCGGTTCATACACCAACAGCCCATTCTTGTGCAGATGCTCAACATGTCCGCGTAAGCGCAGGTATGGATAGGCAGTGGGCGGAAAGAGGACGAATCGTTTGTATCCCGACAGCAAAAGGTACAAGTTATCGTGGAAGTCGTGATGCAAGCCAGACGACTTGGGTTCTTGGGTGCCGCCGACCCAAAGGTTGCATTGCTGCAAAACCAGGTTGCCCAGAATACGTGGATGTAGTGGGAAATCTTTTTGCAGCAGATGCACAGGAGAAGGAAGAATCGGATCCAAGACAGGCCAGTCGTCGTCCTCGCCCTGCTCCTCTTCTTGCTCGTACTGCGTCGTCAGGTAGTATTTGCCACCCCGGCGCTTGTCTTGCACGATGTCAAGAAATTGGGCGAAGGACATGGCCTCGCGCTTTTCCGCTGTCCCAAACGTTTGCTTCGTGGAGTTGATAGGCTCTACCTTGACCTGCGCCTGGCCTGCCTGCTGACGCAGGTAGTCCAAGTCGGCAAAACGCTCTCCATGCCATGTGTCATCGTCCAAGAGGCCATCAAAAGCAGCAGGCTTTCTCTTCTGGATGTATTTCTCCCACATGTCTTGGGCACTTATACTCGCTGATTCGCGCGGTACGTTGGCATCATGTTCGCTCGGCTCCCACCCAGCATACGACAGCGAGGAGGACATGGTGGTGTTGGAAGCCCACGTGATCCAATGGAGGCGGGCGCCCAAGCGTGGCGCGTCATGCAGGCGACCAGCTTGTTTCCAGCACGCATCGAACGAGGCAGGCAGTATGATGCGTGCCGATGACCAAGGGATCGGTGCCCCAGCGCAGGGGGCTGCAGCGATTTTGCCAATGCTCTCGCCGAAAAACATTGTGGCCAAGGTGTCGAATTTGAACATGCGCCTGCAGCACATGATTGATATCACGGCGCCGTTTCCTATTCAGCGCTGGGGCATCACGGGGGGGCTATTGTTCCTTTTCATGTTGCGGATTATTCTGATGCATGGCTGGTACATTGTATGCTATGCGCTGTTCATCTATCTGCTGAATTTGTTTCTTGCATTCCTGACGCCCAAATTTGACCCGGCCTTCGAGTCCGACTTGGCAGCCCAAGACGTGGAAGAGGGTGAACCTGGACTGCCGACCACGTTGTCAGGCACCGGTGGCTCTGGTCTTATGAGTGATGTGTTTCACCCCACTGATGCCAAGGACCAGGACGAGTTCCGTCCATTTATACGGCGACTGCCCGAATTCAAGTTTTGGATTAGCGCAACACAAGCCATTCTCGTGTCGCTGGGCGCCACCATGTTCCGCGTATTCGATATTCCCGTATTTTGGCCCATCTTGGTGCTGTACTTTGCTACGCTCTTTGTGATTACCATGCGCCGTCAGATTGAACATATGATACGCTACAAATATCTACCCTTTGACATGGGCCGCAAGGCTCGCTACGGTCGCCACTAGTGACGCGGGCTGGATAATATGTGTTGTACATCTTGGCGCACATACACCACAAGGTAGGATGTAGCGCCCGTAGGGTCTTTGGACACTTCCCCCTCGGTGATGGGTGCGACATGGGTATCGTTGAGCGTCATCCACACGTTTTTGGCGAAATCGCGCTGATTGACAAAGTAGTGACCGTGTGTGGCTTCGCCGCGATGCATACATACGCTGGCGAGACGGTATGGAAGGTGCGTCTCTTCAGACCATAGTGTCTCGAGGTCTGTGTGCAGGGCGTCGGCCTGCGTCGTCAGTGCCTGGGCTTTGGCACGCATGGTCAGCGAGACGCTTTCGAGCTCAGAGGGAGCGTGTTCGTTTAGCAAATCATGCCATTCTGTATCGTGATACTGCTCTGCGGCATGTTGCCAGACGTTCAGGCGCCTAGTTACGCGCTCCAGTGCCACAAGGTCGTCCCCCTGGAGTTGATGGACCTGTTCCAGCAGGGCAGCTCGCTCGCGACGCAGTGCAAGGGTGCGTTCATGCAGCGTATGGAGTGCATCGAAACGTTCTGGCGGCGCGCAAGAGGCATCCATGTACCGATCTAGATAGAGGGTATCTGGCAGCTCGAGCGCCGCTTGGTGTTTGACGATGCGCTGTGCCTTGCGGTCGTACTGTACGCGCTGAACGTGGATTTGGAAGAGGGGCGGGGCCTGTTTGAGCGTGATGCGCCGCTGCAGACGCGCTCCGTTGTCCCAAGGCACTTGTTCATCGTTGAAAAAGGTGTCGAGCGCATCGTACATGCTGCGTACGTCAGGAAGGAGTGTGACAGGCACGGATGTGAACGTCTGCTCGGTCGTTCGCGGACTGTCCTTGGGAGGCGGGTCCAGCGTTTGTATCGATGTGCCGAGGAAGAGACGCTGCACCTCGTCGGATGGACATGCTTGGTCGAGCAGTGTCGTCATGTTCCCGAGACACTCGCACACGTCTTGCTGGGTCGTGACCTGGGACATGAGCTCGTCTTTGGAGCATGCATACGCTTGTTCCCAGGCGAGTGGGACGAGGGCGAGATAGGCGAGTTCTTTGCGGGGTGTGAGGGCCCAGTCCTTCGAGGTAGCCATGTCGCGGAACAGGGCGTCTAGTTCGTGCGCAAGGGACAAAGCACGCTGATGCTCTTCCGACGTGGCTTCCGTTCCAGCGCGGTGAACGGCGTCGCGGATTGGCGCGATAAATCCAAGATATTGGAGGAGCGAGTTGAGATAGCAGGTATTGCCCAAATTGTGCAGTCCCCGCGGCATGTCGTTCGCGGGGCCCGATTCTGCTTCGCCGCGCAAAAAGCGGAGCAAATAGGCACTCTGCCGTGCCTCGGCCACTCGTTCTAAAGCGACACGAAGAAGCTCCGAACGCGCTTGTGATTCAGCCGCGTATACCTGGTAGCCGACGAGAAGCAGGGCATCGTCCACGTCCGGATTCGTCTGCAGAAGCTGGTGGGCGTCGTCGGGATGTTGGATGGGATTCCTGCGCTCGCGTTCCTCGAGAGCGGGCGCGGGCGCGTGGTACTGAGCCACGGTGCGCAAGGCTTGTCGTGCGCTGCGCAGATCTTCGTCGGTGCCGTGGTCGAGTGCCTCTTTCACGGCGCGGTCATAGGCGGCGATCACCTGGTCCACTTGCACGGGCGGGGGCGAAGGCGGTGCGTCCCAAAACGAGGCGGGGCGCTGTGTCACGACGGGCGCGGCCAGGCCCAGCCGCTCGTAGCTCGCCCGCACGTCTTTGTACGCGTAGAGCCCTTGACTCTGCTCTATGGCCATCAGAGTCGTGAGCGGCTCGCCGACGTGGCGGAGATCGTGGAGGCACTCGAGCGCCAGGAACAGTTCCTGGCGGCGGTGCGGAAAGCACGCCGTATTCGCGCGGTACATGTCGCACACAACGGCTGCGTCTTCATGCGTCGCCACGCCCAGGCGCGCGCATGCCAAGTGCGTCTGTGCGTCTGCCGTGGGGACGTGGGCCGGCATGAGCACAGAGGCATGGGCCTCGATGTGCCAGCCGGGGGGTGGCGCTGGCGGTGCGTGTCCCAGATGCGTGCACCACACGGCCAGCTCAGTGTATATGCGCCAGCTCATGGCGGGGGGTGGATGCAGAGCCATTCGGTGCGGCGCATCTTCCATGGGCGCGACACGCCATCCGAAGTGCAGCATGAGTGCCTCGAGAGAGGCGTCCCAGCCCAGCATCTGCGTCATGACCTTGCCGTCCAGGGGCACGGGCCGCGTCTCACCCCGCAGGGCATTCCCGAGGATGCGCGCGAGCGATGCGCTTGCTCGCGCTACTTCTGACGTGGGCGTCTGGCCCGGCGCGGGAGCTTGGGCACGGGCGGCCTGGAACGCCTCCCACAACGCCGAGGGCAGCGCTGCTTCGTACGTGCGTGATACCCACGCATCGCGACGGATCATGTCTGTGTGACGCAGTCCGTCCTCGTGCGCATCGGTGTACCAAATAGGCCCATGCATGCCGGGCGCCGGGGCTGGGCCTGGCCACGGCGCGGGCGCATCGCCCCGCACGGTGCTCATCCACGTCATGCGCTCCGGCAGGAACACGGCGTGCTCGTGGGGCAGCGCATCCGCTTCTCCGTTAGTATGCACAGCATACGCAGGCCCGTAGGGAACGAGGCCGCTTTGCGCGAGCGCCGCCGGCGTTCGTAGGCACTCGCGCCATGACGTCATGAAGAAAACCAGTGCCGCCACGCGTCGTGGTTTTAGTCATTCGACCATGACCGACAGGGCCGCGGAGGCACGAGCCGAGGAGGCGCGGCTGCCGATGCCGCTGCTGCCGGAGGAGGCCGACGTGGTTGAGGCCGTGCAGCAGAAGCGTGCGGACGTGTTTCTTGTGCCGTGGCTCACGCGTGTGCAGCGCCTGTTGGAGGAGGGCGAGGTGCGAGGCGTGGCGGCGCTGGTGGATCGCCTCTTGAGTCTGTGTGGCGTTCGCCCAGGCACGCCGCCTTGGCATCAGATCGAGGTGGGACGCAGCGTGCGATATTTCGTGGCGCGGTGCATGGTGCTGGCGTACCAGACCGATGCACCGAAGCCGCCTCTCTTTGAGGTGATGGGTCTGCTTCGCGATGTATGGGCGGCCGATACGCCGACGCTCGCCCATGTGGCTGCGATGCATGTGTCTCGCGAGCTGGTGCGAGCGTTTCCGCGGCACGTCGGATCGCAGAGCGCGGCGATTCCTCTGTGTTTGCGCCTGATCCGCCACTCGTCGCACACCGTTTTGGTGCGGTTCTATGCGCTGCGCTTGCTGGCGTGCTTGGCGCCGCCACCTGCGATGCTCAAAGACGTGCTCAAAGTGCTCAAGAGCGGCCTCTCTGACAAGGCCGGCGCCGTCGTGCGCGGCTGCGCCGCGTGTCTCGAGGCGCTCGCGCCCACATCCCGAGCGGACCTGGAGTCGTGGCTCACGCTCGTCGTCAAGTCCATCCACGGTGTGGACGCCCATACCCGAGCATCGCTCGCGCGTCTCGCAGCCGTGCTGCTGTGCCAGACAGCGTCCTCTGCCTCTGCGGACGAGGGCAAGGACCCCGTCGTCCAGCCTGTGTATGCGGTGTCCGAGCAGCTGCACCTCTTGTATGGCCACCTGAGTCGCGCGTCGACCTACGAAGCACGCGCCGAGGTGCTATGCATGTATGATGCGCTGCTGACGCGGCATGGCAGCGCGTGGCTCGAGCAGCACTTGGACGTCGTCTATACGCATCTCGTACAGGATATCGCGACGCGCCTGCCTAACGGCGCCGAGGCCGTGCGCCGCCTCCTCGATCCACACTGGCAGGCCCTCTCTGAGCCGGCTCAGGAGCGCGCCGCCGCGTACTTGGGCACACACGTGCTCGCGATGTGGCCGCCGTCGACGCCGACGCAGCCAGTGCCGAGCGAGGCGGCGCTGTGCGTGACGCTGGACGCCACGGCCGTGCTGGTGGCGCAGCTGGGCGAGCTCTCTGCGGCGCTGCATGAGGCGCTGTACGAGGCGCATAGGCGTCTTTTGACGCATCCCGCGCTGTGCGTGCAAGTCCGCGCGGCGTGGTGGCTCAGTGTGGCGTGCAGCGTGCAGCCATGGCTCTTGGCGCCGACGTACGCTGAGCTGCTCGTGTTCATGCGCCGCGATAGCGAGGCTCTGAGCAAGCCGCAGCATGATCGCGGCGTGTCGTTACGAGCGCGCCTCGTGGGGCACAGCGCGGCGCTCTCGGCTCTCGCGCGTGTAGCGGCGCAGCATCCGCTGTACATGCGGAATGACGATGTCGAGGAGGTGCTTTCTCTCGCGACGGATTTGCGGACGCGCAGCAGTGAGACGCCAGCTGCGCCGAATGCCGCGGCGGCTGTCGGCAGTGCGTGGATGCTCGAGGGATCTCTCATGGCGCTGGGTCCCGAGTTTATGCGGGCGCGTGTGCCGACGCTGCTGCACGCTTGGCGCCAGGCGTGGGTGGATCGGCCGTGGCCCGAGATCGACGACAGCGCGTGGGCCTACCTCGTTACGGAGCGTCTCGGTGCGCTGAGCAGCATGCACGCGTTCTTCGTGCATGGCGGCCACACGCTGCTGACGCCTGAAACGGCGCGGCGTCTCGTCGCGCTGCAAAGTCAAGCGCTGGCCTTTCTCGAGGCGTGGGAGCGCCGCGCGCCCGGCACGAGCGAGGCGTCCCTGCTGCGTGCGCGCATGTGCCGGTGCTGTACGCATCTCGCGCAGGCGCCTGCGATGGAGACGCTGGCGCCCGCGTTGCTGCGTGTGTGCGTCGAGTGGCTGACACGCGTTGAGTACGGATCGCCGGGCGGCCGGGCGGCCCAGGGCGCGCTGCCTGCGAGTGCGCAGGGCGCGACGCCGTGGACCGTGCAGGATGGCGTCGCGATGGGCGTGACGAGTCTGTTGGCGCAGGACCACGTCGCCTTGGACGCATGGACGCCCAGCTTTGTGTCCGCACAGTTCCAGGCAGGTCCGCGCCCCGGCACGCCCGTGTCTGGCGCGCTGGAGCATGATGCGATGGCGCTGTATGCTCTGCCTGTCGAGCCGGATCAGGGCTGTGGCATCTTGCCTCGCGCGCCTGAGCCGATGCCGCCGCATGTTGCGGAGGTCGATGCGGCCGCGGAGCTGTTCGCGGCGCTCTTCCCGTTCGCCTGCCGCGACGTGCAGATCGGCGCAAGCGAGAGTCTGTGGGCCGCGCAGCGGCGCCCAGCGCTGGACAAGCAGCCGGGGCGGCGGCTGGCCGTGATGGCGAACGGCGTCGTGGCACTGCTGGGCGCCGTGCGTACGGCTGCGCGGCCCACGCATCGCGCGTCGGGCTTTGCGAACGAGCGCATCAATGCGGCGATCCGCGGCGTCGCGCAGACGGCGCTGCAGCAGGGTCCGGCGGTGCTGCGCCGCGCCGCGGCTGAGCTGTACGGCTACCTGGCCAGCCTCGCGGGCTCCGTGTCGCTCTCGGCGCAGGTGGCATGCATGGTCGAGCAGATCGCCGATGCGCGGCACGCGGAAGCGCGGGCGGCGTGCATCCTCGCGCTGGGCGAGATGTATGCGCGGATCGGCGGCCTGCGCGCGGCGCCGCTGACCAAGAGCGTGCATACGCTCACGCTGTCCCTCGCGCACGATCCGCACCCGGCCGTGCACTGCTGTGCGCTCGAGGCCCTGGCGAGCGTCGCCGAGGCCGCGGGCGTGGCGTACGAGCCGTACGTCGAGAGCACGCTGTGCCTCATGACGCGCCTGTGCGCGGCAGCGACGCACGAGCCGGAGGGCGGGAGTGTGGGCAGCAGCAATCTGCGCGTGGATCTGCCAGCGTACCCAGGCATCGCGCGCGTGCTGAGTGCGCTGGTCGGCGTGCTTGGCCCTGACCTGCAGGCGGCGGAAGCGACGCGGCACTGGCTCTACGCTCTCTTGCTGTACCTCGCGCACGACGGAGGCGACGCGGTGCCGGAGGCCATCGTCGGCCTGCAGCGGCTCGAGCTCGTCGTGCCGAGCATGCTCGCGACGCGCGTGTGGGCGGACCTGCTGCGCGCCGCCGTGCAGCAGCCGCACCTCGCGGCGACCGCGGCCGGTGCGTACGGCCAGATGGCGCAGCGCGGCTCGGCGTGGCTCGCACGCTACGGCGGGCCGTCGCTGCTCGTGACGCTGCTGCGCCAGCTGGATGCGCACCCGCACCTCGATGGGATTCGCGCGCTGATCGGCGCCTGGCTGCGCGATACAGCGCCGATGCGCCCGTGCCCGTGGATGGATCTGTGCTGCGCGGTGCTGCTGACGCCCGAGGCGCTGCGCACGCAGCGCGCGGCGGGCGCAGGCGGTGACGTCGACGAAGCGGCGATGGCGCTCGCGCCCCACGACACCGAGACGGAGGCGCTGTCCGTGCGGTGGCGCACGCAGCGCTTTGTGCTGGCGTGCATGCGCGACGTATTGGCGTGCGTGCAGACGCAGGCCGAGCACGTGGGGCGCCAGAGCGATGCTCGCGACCGGCGCGTGCTGAGCAGTCGCGTGAGTGACATGCTGCGCGCGGCGTGCAGCGCGAGCACGGCGACGCACCGCGCCGTGCGGTGGCAGGGCCTGCAGGTGCTGCGCGATGTGCTCGAGTCGTTTGCAGAGACGCCGGATCCGGACTTTGGCGATGCCCGCCTGCTCGAGCAGTTCCAGGCGCAGCTCACGGCCGCGCTGACCGCGGCCTGGGGCGCTGACACGCCGCCGGACGTGCGGGCGGCCGCGATCTCCGTGGGCGCCGTGTACCTGAGCGCCGGCATCGATCCCTCGCCCACGAGCCGCCTCGCGCGTCGGATGGTATCGGCGCTCGAGGCGGCGCCGAGCGACACGGCGCAGCAGGGCGCCGCGCCGCTCACCGCCCAGGCCGCCGCCTACGTGCACGTCGCGGTGATCCGCGCGTGGGCGCGCATGGCGCTCACGCCGGGCCTCGCGCCGCTCGTGGAGCCGCATGTGCACACGCTCGCGCGGGCGTGGGTGCATATGCTGACGGCGTACGCGACGCTGCGGGCCGATCGCAGCGCGTCCGTCGCGAGTGCGTGGCACATCCTGCCGCGCCTGCGCCCGGACAGTGCGCTCGCGCCGCTCGTGCAGGCGCACATGCTCGGCTCGCTCGCGCAGGCGTATCCGACGCTGCTGCAGGCGCTCACGAGTGTGTTTGCGTCGCACCCGGACGCCGTGCAGGCGGCGCTCGCGCAGGATCTGGGCGATGCGCATCGGGCGTTCATGGTGCTGTACGGCCTCGCGCTCGAGACGCTGTGGGAGGAGCTCGACGGGCCCGCGGCGCCGGCGCCCAGCCTGCTGGGCGTCGTGCTGCGCTCTCTGCATGTGCTCGTCGATGCGCGGTACAGCGGGCCCTTCCTCCTCGAGGACGCGCCGTTCGACGAGCTCGTGTGCGTGTGCCAGCGCGCGCTGCTCGGCACGGACACGGCCGCGCAGCGCGGCGTCCTGCAGGTGATCCGCGCGATGGTGCGCTCGATGCGCGAGCGCTTGCTGGAGCAGGACGACGGCCTGGTGCAGGACATGCCGACGTCGAAGCTCGGTCGCCTGTGGCGCCTGCTGAGCCACTTTATCGAGCTGCTGCCGAGCCAGCCCACGCCCCGCACGGAGCGCGCGGCGCTCCTGCAGCTGGCCTGGTACACGCTCGCGGACATGATCGCAGTGGGCAGTGCGTCGCTGCAGCTCGAGCTCGTCGCCGTCTCGCTGCACATGCTCGTCGCGTACGCACGCCGCGAAGACGAGGCGGCGTGGATGCTCACGCCCGCGCTGTCGGTGCTCCGCGAGATCTGCGCGGCCGCCTGTGCATCCGCGCACGCCGACGCGGGTCTCGCGCACCGCGCCGTGCAAGGCTTCCTCAGCGCGATGATCGATATGAGCGATGCGCTGCGCGCCCGCTCCGGCGACATGGTGTCGCGGCGCAGCGGCCATGCCCTCGTGAGTGCGAGCCTCGTGCTGACGCATCTCGACGCGTCCATCACGATCAGCAGCGAGGTGACGGAGCGCCTCGCGTTCTTGCTCGCTCAGAAACTCGACACGGACGACGACGCGCCCATCGCCCTGCAGTGCCTCCGCTCCATGGTGCAGGCGCAGCCGCCGCGCCACTCGCTGCACCTGTGCCTCGGCGCGTGCCTCCCGTCGCTCGTCGCGTACGCGCTGCGGTCCCACGCGGACGCTGCGCTCGATGTCCTCCTCGGCCTCGTGCATGTCGTGCCGCCCGACGCAGCCCTGCGCTTGGGCGTGCCGGTCGCGGCCGCGTACCTCCAGCGCCCCTCGCCCTCGCCGCACGTCGTGCACGAGGTCGTCGAGCTCGCTCGCACGCACGCCCAGGCGTTCCGCACCGCGACTCTCTCCCTCGACGACGACGCACGCACCTGCCTGCAGCACACCTTCCGCGCCGCCATCGGCGCCCCGGCCGCGCCCGCCGCGCCCGCCGCGCCCAGCGCCGAAGCCCGCATTGCCCTGCGCACGTTTGGGGCGGAGTGGAGGTCATAGCTCTTCGTAGCTCCGCGGCGCAGCTTCGCAGCCTGCCTGCTCGATGGCCGAGGGCGACGACGACGACGAGTCGCTCGGCGCCGTGCGTCCGCTGCCTCCCTCCAAAGCGCGCACGCAGCCAGGCCGCAGCATTCTGCGCGCAGCACCGCCACTCGCCAACGACACCCTCTGGGCCGGCCGCGAGTGGCTGTACAGCGTGAATGCGCGCCTCGCCCAAAAGAACGTCTCGGTCCAAGTGCCCGTGCCTGACGGCCACCTGTTCGCCCACATGCTCCGCCGCTGGCACGGGCAGCAGCCCAGCCCACCGCTCGAGCACGACCTCGCGGATGGCCTGCGCCACGTCCATTTCCGGACGGAAGATCTCTCCCACACATACCCCATCTCCCGCACACGCGCGCCCGGACACGAGGCCGCGACCCGCGAGCGCGTCGAGTCCGAGGCCCTCGACCGCGCCCGGCGCCTCTGCGGTCGCCCATGGTCGGCGCGTGAACTCGAAAGTCTGTACCGTGTCTGCTGCCGAGCCCGCGAGGACGTGCCGCACGCGAGCATCATCGATGTGCTGGCACAGGCCACGCTGTGGCCCCAGGCTCGCGCCCGCACCCTCGATTTCACCGACACAGCACTCGCGCAGCACGCCGTCCCCCTCGCCGACATGCTGTGCGCACCGACCGGCGTCCAGGTCCTGCTCTTCGACCGCTGCGGCCTCGACACCGACGCCGTGCAGGCCCTCGTATCCGCCGTCTTCATGAGCCACAGTGTACATACGCTCAGCCTCGCACACAACCCCGGCATCCAGACCCGCGGATGGCGCGCCGTCGGCGCCCTCGTCCAGGACGACCGCGTCCTGCGGCACCTGGACCTGTCACACAACGCCCTATCCACATCTTCCTGGCGCGCCGTCCTGGCGCCCCTCACACGAGGCCGATCTACGCTACAAACTCTCAAACTCGATCACGCCGCCCTGCGCCCCGCCCACCTCGAGTGCGTCGCAGAGGCCGTGCGCGCCTCGTCCCTCCAGCATGTATCGCTGCGCCTCAACGACCTGGCCGACGGCAGCGCGCCGCTCCTGTCACGCATGCTCATGGATTGGGACGACCACGCCCGCTCGGCGATCGAAGACATCGAACGCGTGGGCGTCGTGGCTGTGTCTGCGCCCGACGACTTGTACGGCGACGAAAGCCAGAATCATGTCGTCGCTTCGCTGCTCCATGGCCACGACGCACCCCATGCGCCGTCCCGCCACGAGCGGCGCGAGACCATCATCGCGCGCGCCCAGGCTTTCCAGCACGCCCTCTCCGACATACCCTCGCACGGGCACTTGCTCACACTCGACCTCAAAGGCAACGCCTTGCACGACGCAGACGCGGCCATCCTCGCCACGGCCCTGCGCAGGAATCGCACACTGCGCGTGTGCTCGTTGGCCCACAATCGCATCACGCAGCAGGGCCTCGCCTACGTGTCCGACGCACTGCGCTACAACACGACCCTCGAGACCCTGGACCTGAGCGGCAACCCGTGCAGCGGACCCGCCCTGGACGGCGTACTGCGACTGCGCGTCGCTTTGGCCGTGCATCCCCGGCTCAAGCGCGTCGCCCTCGCAGACACACAGCTGGCCGCCGAGGGCGCCCTCGTGCTCGCCGAGTGCTTGCCCGACGCAGAGCACATCGTCCACTTGGACCTCACACTCAACCCACTCGGCCTCGTCGGCATGCTGGGCCTCGCCGCCGGCACGCGACGCAACGCATCCATTCGGTGCTTGGACGTCTCACTCGAAGACACCCCCGACTTTGTCGATGCCGCCCACGAAGTGTACACGCACTGCGCGCGGAACACCCACACGGCCCAGGCACAGGCGCCGCCCGGCGTCAAGGTGCAGCGCCCCCTTGACAAGTCGGCCTTGGCACGCGCTTTGCTCGACAAGGAGCAGCGCAGCACCACAGAGGCCAGTCAGCCCGCCAGCGAGACGGAGCCATCCGAGTACTCGGAGCCAGCCGACGCGAAAGAAGCGGACGAGGCCACGCCGTCCACAGAGCAGTCCACAGCCGCCCTCCGCACGCCGGACGAGCGCGCCGAGTCGCAACAGAGCGAGGAAAAGGCCGTGCTCCGCGCTGCCACACAGCACACGCTCGACGCTCCCGACCCGCCAAGCGAACCACGGCGTGATGGACAGCTCGATGCAGCGCACACAGACGATCACGCTCCATAGGCTACACGACTTGCACGACGACACCCGTGTCGTTGACCTCGGCCAACATCGCCTCGAGCAGCCTGGCCGCCTTGCCCTTCGTCTGCCGCTGCGCTTCCCAGAGCCCTCTTTGCATAGGCGTGCCCTGGCCGCGAGGCCGATGGATCGCCGGGAAACGGCGGTCCACAGCCGGGAACGAGGCCGGAACGTCGCCTGCTCGCGCCCAGCGACCCGCCCGGGGCAACAGGAAAGGATGCGCCTCCGTCGAAAACACAAAGTCATCCAGCGACACAAGGTCAGGAGGCGAGAACAAGAGATAGTAGTACTTGAACGTCTCCGCCAGCACAAAACTTTCCATACTGTCGCTATGCCGCACGGGCACGGCATTCACGTCATAGATCGTGCTTGCGCCGGAACGAGTCAGGCAGTGCGTCATCCAGGAGGCAAACATCTGCCAGCCACGTTCCTGCCACACCGGATCGCCTGTCGTGCGCCACATGTACAGCACACTTTCAATCACTTCAGGGCGGTTCCGATAGTCTTCGTGCCATATGAAGCGCACACCCACGAACGGATCGCCGACTGGCGACCCACGATGCCGCGTGCCGTCTGCATCCGTTACCACGCGGTACAAGTCCTTGTCCTGCGGATGATAAAATTCAAGCGCTTCCGCGCCCAGGCCCGTGAGACTGCTGTTGTAGCCCCAGTAGCATGTCTCCGTTGTCATACGCGCAATGTTGAGGTAGTGGCGGCGATCAGGCACGATCCGCGACCCAAGCGCCATCATGCCCCCACTGAAGCATGCCAAGTGCTCCAGGGACACATGACTTCGACCCTGCCCCGTGGAGCTGACCACGACGGACAGCGACGGCGCATGCGGCACGACAGTCACATTCTTCCACAGATGCTGCTCTGCCGAGTCCATGGCTTCTGTGAACATGCGCTCATATTGGGGCAAAACACCGCCCAACAGCTGGTGTTCCTTGACCAAATATTCATAGTACGAATCGAGTCCACCGCCAAAAGAGTACTTGCTACTCACGATGCCCTCCTCTGGGTACAAGACGGCGGGAAGAAGCGTGCCAAACTGGCTGAGCTTCGTCATGTTGCGGTCGAGAAAATCAGTGACACGCTGCACACGGTCAAAATACGTGCGGTTGCCCGTCACCTGCCACAGCCGAGTATACTCGAGCAGCATGCTCGTAGCCTCAGCCAAGACAACTTCCCCTGAATACGCAAGGGCCAAGTCGGTCGCATACGTGACGTTTTCGCCCGGTCGCATACGGCCCAAGGGCACACCTGTCAGCGTGTTGAATGCTGGCAAAATGAGCTGCGCAAGCTCCTCAGCACGTTCCACCATGAGCGAATCTCCCGTCAAGTCATACGCCGACAGCAGTCCTCCCAAGTAGCGGATCGCTGTTTCAAACACGGGAATACGGCCATCGGCGGAAGAATACGCACTTCGACTGCCTCCCACAAAATAAAAGTCCACATCATGCACATGCTCGCGAGCCAAACGGTACTCTTCGTCCAGCCCCATGATCAGCAGCGTGTCAAGAGAGTCAATAATGGTCGCTCCCCACCCATTAAAATGGTTGTTGTACTTCTCCGTCACGGGCGTGACTTCATCTGCCCCCCATGCATAGTCCTTGTATCCTTGCCATGCACGAATAAAGGCACTTTTCACCAGCTTTTGCCGCTTCTTCAACAGCTGGTCACGCTTCGGATCGAAACGCTTGCCAGAGTACTGCGATGCATCCTCAAAGCCAAACTGCACACGCTCCTGTCGTTGCGGATACAATGTGTCCATGTCAGCCAGGGGAGACGTCCAGTTGTTATAGGGATAAGGCCTCCCATCGTGTTCCTTTGGTTGCCTGCTTGGGTGCATGGCATCATCGGGCTGAGTGCGAGATCCATTGAGGGCATGAGACCATGCATGGTGCGTCCATGCCGTCCTAGACGTCCCGTTGAAACGCGCACGTGGATGTGTCAAGGCAGGGGGCGCATTCAGCAGAGCCATCACATCCGGAGGAATCTCTCCGCGGTGCGGATTGTATCTTGGGTATACGAGGTCCAGGGAAGGCCATTGGATCGTGGGGTCCGTCGCGGCAGGAAACGCCTCCTTCGTAAGCGTGGAGGCTGAAGTGGGATCGATCGATATAGCATCATGGATCAGTGACTTGTTCAGACGATGCCAGCTCGATCCTCTGTGCGGCGCCATCGATTCAGTGTGGATGAACAGGTATAACACAAAAATCATGGCACGCGCAATCAGCAACACCATAATCAAGTATAAAATGAAAAACAGTCGAGGCTTTCGCATTAACTCAATCCTCAACCGTTGCAAGGCATTATGACCAGGCAATGGCGCATAATGCACCTGCCTTACAGGCATATTTAATAGAATATGGTCCGACACTTTTGGCTAACAACGTTGCTAGGCAGAACGTCCACGCTGCTCTCGGGTTGTACATGTGGAGAATTCACCGGTCATGACAAAACCTGGCACAGGGTCTACGAAAAGAGCTCGGGCCACACCGTGGGTAGTTGCAGCATGTGGGATATCGTGACGACGCCATCGGGCGTCGTAAAAGGCTCCAAAAAGTCACAGTTTTCGTCATAATGTACACTTTTGGACCAGCCCAGCTTGATGGCTTGCCGCACGTTGGCAACGCTGTCATCCACAAAGTAGTGCTGTGCCGTGGGCGCGGCATGGACAGCTTCCTGCGCAGCAAGGTAAAACTCTGCCTCAGGTTTGCACGAAAACTCAGGATTGGTATAGTCACAATACACAATACCCTCGACAATGGAGTCGAGCTGCAACAGCGAGAGGACACGGCGCGCATGAACTCGGTACGCATTTGTCAGGGTGAAGATTCTTGTCTTATGGCTCTTCAGACTCTTGAGCATTCCAATGAGTCTAGCATCAGGTCGAAGGATATCCTCCAGCGGGAGAGATGCGTCACACTTTCGATCATAATCCAATGGGTCAATAGCATGATGCTGCACAAGACCGCGGATAGCGAGTCCGTACTCTTTGTAATAGCGCATGTGCAGCGATGTCGCTTCTTCGTCGTCCAGTCCAAGCGAACGGAAATAATTGTGAATTCGCTCGACCATAAGATCCATCATCCTGGCACATTAGCACACGCACCAACAACGCACCGCGTTTCCGCATGTGAATACAAAGTATTGTCAATGTCGAGCCACAATATGCATTCTGAATCACTTGCATCCACAGGCTCTTGTCGGAGCGACTCAAAGCCCACATATTCGTGCCACGGTTTGTCCAGCGACATGGTGCCACACGGCAGGAAACCCCCGTTGCGGTGCATTATTTTATGGAGGCGTGTACAAACATGCACGGTCCCGCCACGAAGAAGCCTCCCGTCTCTGCCTTTCAACAGCGCATGCCGCGCGAGAACACCATCCTAGTAACTGTGGGCAGTACGCGGTTCGATGCACTGGTGCAAAAAGCTTTATCAGAATCGTTTCTTGCGTGTGTATGTCGCGCACTAGGCCCACAAGCAGAGGTGTGGATCCAGTACGGTCATAGTGCATGTGCCCTACCAAGCGATGCAGAAAAAGAGACACTACGGAATACAGAAGGCGTGTGGATCAATACACAAGGCCAAGCAAAGACGTTTGCATTTGCATTCACACCGGAACTGCGATCATGGATGGATCAAGCAGGCTTGGTCATTTCACATGGTGGTACGTCTGACACGCTAAACCCAGGTTCTGGTACCATCATCGAAGTGCTGCGATCAGAACATGCACCGAAACTTCTCGTGATACCTAATACTACGCTCATGCATGACCACCAACGTGAGCTTGTGCAGCAATTATCTCAGGAGGGATACCTGAGTATGGGGCATATAGAGTACGTTTTGCATGCACTGACCAAGCAGCAATATGGATCAGATGATACCCCAGGTGCTCTCACAACACTATGTGCGCTTCCCGGCACAAAACACCGAGGCTGTAAAATGTGTCGTAGAATCGGTCTGGTGTTGAATGGATGTGACACACCTCCATTGCATAGAACCCTAATTTTGTCGGCAGCCATCGATGCAGCGTTGGTTGCTCGATTTGATCTACTCCAAGGAGGTATGGACTCAGATCCGCCCAAGACGGGCGCCTCGGGCAAGACTGGCCTGGGGGTCCCGTTCCTCTTATCATTCAGGACGCGCAGCTCGGCTGGGTCGTCATCTGATTCAGCACGTTCTAGCAACACTCGTGCCCAATCCGATGTTCTCGGAGAGCTGCGAAGTGCTATTGAACAGCTTCTCCAGCCCAAGGTCTCCTTACAAAACCAACGATCGTGTATACGGCTCGTGATTGACACACTGAAGCGAGATCCATCAGAGCTGGACTCGATTTTGGATCCCGCCATTGCCACGCCACTTGTGTCGTCATTGGTTGTATTGTGCAGTCGCTTGCTACGTGACACATTTGCATATGAGATCCGGCTCCTGTCGTGTGAACTCTTGACCTCTACGCTCAAATATGCAGATGTATCCACGCAAAGTGTGTCAAGTGAGCTGTCGAAAGAAGAAGCTATGGCCACGGGCTGGAACGCTGTCATGCCATCGCGTGCCATGAGTATGTTGGATCGCGCATTGCTGTATCGATTAGTCGTGAATCTGCACAGATACGATCACTGGAATGTGCCTTTGATTGTCGATGAGCCTGAACTGGCATTCCAAACGCTATCATCTCAGCTATCTGCCTTGCTTGTCTTGACGCGCGATGGTCGCGATATTTTCGCATTCAAGGGCATTTTAAATGTACTTATGAAATGGCTGAGGTACACATGCGGTGCTATGCTTATGCTGCGCACACAATCTGATTCTAACGTCAAGGCCCTAAGCGAGCATTGCATGGGCACACTTGTCAATCTGCTCGCATCTATCTGCAAGTTTAATGCTTCTAGGCTTGATAAAAAGCAAATGGAACAGTTTGTGAATGGACTCTGTGGCATCGTCTTATACCCGCGCATACCAAGGTATCAAGCTCCCACCAATACCTCGAAAGGATACTCATATTATGATACGCAAGGTCTGAACATATTTCTCACCACGCCGACATTGAAGCCTGTGGATGAAGAGCCGAAATGGACCCCACCCACTGAAATGCTTGGTATACCGATTGGTGTCGACGACGTCGACTTTCCGCCGTTCAGGGAGCAAGATATACGTGTATTTGTCAAAGTTTTGGACGCTGTTTTCTGCTACGCGTTTATTCCAAGCGAATGTCTGACGCAATGTGTGCTTTCTTTTTGCCGCGTGATTGGGTTGCCCATTGCACAGGCCGATCAAAAAGAACTGATCTTTCGTTTGGCCCAACGAAGCGTCGATATTCAGGCGGAACTTCAGGGGATCTTGAACAATTTCTTGAGCAGTCATTTTGTCCATTCCGTGATTCAGCGCCTGTACGAGATCTTGTGTGGACCGCGCCATGGACCGCGCTCTATCCGGGTTGGCGCTTTTCTGTTCATCTATGCGACTATGATCTGGAGTGTGCAACGACGCATCGAGCAGGGCGCACACGTGAAACAGCAGTATCCTATTCTACCGCAGTCTGTCTTTGAGGGCATTGTCCATGGTGCTCTTTTGGAAGGTGACGATGTGATTGACCTTATTAGTCTGTTTCTTATCGATGACTACTTGCCACAACGAGAAGCATGTCCTGAGGCCATTGTATTTGATAACATTCCTGCCCGAAATCGTCAGACTCCGAAGCCGCTATGCACCTTATACCCAGATTCAGGTCAAAGCTGCTGGAATGTGGTACTCGACTTGACGTTAATCATGAACAGGCACTTGTCTCGTCACCGACGAGGCATGAAAGAATTGTCCTTGTCGTCTTTTGTGCTTCACATGCTCGTATTCCTTTTGTGCACCCGCACTGACCAATACATCATATCGATGCCTTTCGTATCAAGCTCTTTTTGGGCTCTAGCGCCATTTATCCCGGACTGTGTCTTGCTCAGTGTAATAAAGGAGAATGAAAAGCAACACATGTACTTGCCTAGTTCGCCTGATTGGCTTGATAAGCTCACGGAATTAGTCGATACATTCTACCCACGGGCCCAGTCGGATATTCTTGCTTTGCGTGCCTTGCCATCAGTGAACAGTCGGCACTATGCTCTCCAAATTATCACCAAGGTATATGAATGTGTTCAGGATCTACCTCGCTTGTTGGAACCATTAATTGATCAAGTCATTATGCCACTGACAAAGCGAGCAACCCGCCAAGAAACAAACATGGAAATTGGTGTGTCTTTGCGTCGAATTATGCGACATGCCATGACTACAACTGTATGTCATCCGTCCATCGGAAAAAATCGACCTTTCTTTTACATGCTCCATGACCTTTCTGATGCTGTCTTCCGGGCCGAGCCTTCGTTGGCAGACTCCACGCAGGCTGTGGCACAGCACTCTCGGCAACGCAGTTTGGGTCCACACAATGTAAATGATGTGCGCGACGGTCGCCTCCGATTCACACGAGCTACGCGATCTACGCGTGACCTCATTGTTTTGTTTATGCAGTTGTCCTTTGGCATCACAGACCCAGCGGACATGTTACCTGAATTTGATGTAACATCGAATGGTTCTCATGCGCGTCTGCGTGAATGCAGTGTTGCTATTTTTCGTGAACTATTGCGCATGGTGCGCTCCAACACGCCTTTTTCATCAGGCTCAAATGATGCCAACGCATCGAGTTGTGTGCCGCCTCAGCTTCGTCAGGTGATATTGCGTTGGATGCTGCGTCTTCGTTCAGATCGGCAGCACCGCATTTACTTTCAGGACCATGTCGAAGACTTCTCCAAGTCGCTCATGACAATTTTGTCTCGAACCGAAGAGAGTGATTCGTTGTCCATTCTTTCTTATGATCCACGTCATTCTGAGCTAAAAATGCCCTCTTGGAGTAGCCGTATATGGACCGTGTTCGAAAATGAAGAGCTACTTTCTGCCGACGGGTCGAATCATGCTGAGAACTGTCCTCTCCTTTTCCCAGTGTCAGAATATTTGAATACAATTGTGCATGTTTTGCAAACCGAGACAGATTGGGACGTTTTGTCGACGCTTTTGGTCCATCTACCATCCCAGCTAAACAACATGCATTTGTTTTGCGGAAAAAAGGCATCGGCTGAAATTTGTGGACTGCGAAACTGGTTGTGTCCACTGTTACTGGAACAAAAGCCGTTGTCCTACCTTATTTTGCCAGAGGACGTACGTCGCACGGATGTGACGGCCGTTTTGTATGCTACACTGAAAGTACTGATCTCGTACCATCGCCACTTTACACGCGCGCAACAGGATGAACTTGTGGAGACATTCGTTGTGGGTCTGTCACACTCACAGACAGTGGCTCAGCCATGCGTACGTGCCTTGGTGGTGGCTGGCTACGAGATATCCAAGTCATTCACACGCCAATGGACCAATATTCTAGTCAAGCTCTCTACTATCATGTCGTCTATTACAATGAGCGTGCATATTTTGGAACTTTTGGCGGAGTTTAGCAGCGTCCAAGCTTTGTATGCAAACTTTACCGAGGCAGACTACCGACGTGTATTTGGCATCGCGTTGCAATATATCCAGTTTCATGAAAGTGTCGCTGCGGGCAGCACACATGAGAATCTGCGGTCTAGTGCAGCCAAATTCGTTCTGGCACAGTATGTCCTTTTGCTCGCATACAACAATATTTCCCAATGGTTCATGACTTTGCGTCTGAGTGAGCGAGCCAAGCATGCATCATATATCACACAGGGATTGGTCCTTGCGAACGAGGGGCGTGACTCTCTGAGTGATCAAACCATCGTGTGTCTCGACTTTTTGGCACGGTTTACGTACAGTAATGCACTGCCCAAACCATCTCGATCCCTTCTGCATATGCTTCTGGACCAAAAAGGGCAAGAGCCTCCTGGACCTGGGTTCACGTGGATTGTCGGAAAGGGTCTCGTTACGGTTCGTCCAATGGCAAGAAACGGCACATATGAGCTTGTCGTACGGCGGCCATCCGGCACAGTGTCATTTGTCAGTCGCATGGAGAACATGACGTCGGATGATCGGACAGCAGAAGAACGCACTGCAGATATTCTTGCGGCGGCGATCGAACACTGGAAAAAACAAGGGTCGATTGCGAAACCTGTTATTCGAGCTCCTGGAGAGACGGAACCGACTGTGACTCCCTCATCCAAGCCAGATAGCTCGGAGGAACCGAATCCTAAATCAAACTCAGAAAAGGAAGAGATCACCAATTCAGGTACCCATGAGCTCGAAAAGCCTGCACTTCATCGTACCTCAGGAATGGAGCCCATCTTCTTGGCACTGCAATTCAGTGGGTATCCCGATAAAAGCCAAGATAAGCCACCGGTTCTCTTGCCACAAGACGCATCAACGGACCGACTCCTCCGTGCTATGGATCTGACTCCTGTCTATGATTTCCACAAGATTGGCCTTTTGTATGTCGGCTTCGAACAAACCAAGGAGCAAGAGATTTTGAGCAATACGCACGGATCTATGGCATATATGCGTTTCTTGTCTTGCCTGGGTGATCTCATCCCGCTTCGCGGACAAGAAGATGTTTACACTGGTGGGCTTGACCGCCAAGCCGATGAGCATGGAAAGTATGCGTATGTCTGGCGAGACTACAGCAGGCAAATTGTATTCCATACCAGCACGTTGATGCCGAATCATGAGAACGATGTAAACCGTGCTAGTAAGAAGGCACTTATTGGAAACGACTATGTGCACATTGTTTTTAATGACTCTGGGCTGCCTTATGAATTCGGTACAATTCCGAGCCAATTTAATTTCGTCAATATCATCGTCTCACCCCATTCCTCGGTTCGTGACGGTGTTGACTACGCTGTATCGGATGATACATATTTCCATGTAACACTGCAGCTCCGTCCGGGATTACCAGATTTTTCTCCCGCGGGCGAAGGCTGCTTGGTTTCGTCTGCCACATTGCCTCGTTTTGTACGAAACTTGGCCATGCAAAGTGATATAATAAGTCAAATCTACCTCGATACGGCTGAGTCTATGGTCCCATTTGCCAACAACCGAGTGATACGTCTGCATCACATTGAGCGATACCAACAACAGCTTATGAAAAAAAGAGCTGAGACAGAGATGCTAGACGATAATACCGTCTACGACTTTACGAAGACGCTGATCAAGTAACCACGTCTTGGATTGGGGAACAAAGGGCTGGTGAAACTTCCCTCCACATGCATTTCTCCAGAAACGAGCGGGCCGTGCACACTGCGCCAAATCTAGCCAAGGATTTGGCCCAAGTGAAAATCATACTCGCTTCATTGTGAGGTATCAACCCTAGACTTTTATATATACACACTAGTGTACGAAGCTAGCATTGGATCAGTGCATAGGTGCGAGCAAGATAGTACGCTTCTGCTTAATTGGTAGGTGCTTATAAAGTTGAGTATAACTGGGCGACCAAGGATGGAGGTAGCGTAATACATGTTCGAAACTCAGCTTTTCGTCCATGCGACCCTGAAGTGGGTCCAAGAATGTGGTCAAAGTAGCGTGCTAAGGGCTGCCAATTTTTTTCCGCGTGACATGCCATGTCACCTTCATTGTGATCGGTGATGACGTGGCACGCTGACACGGGTAGATCATAATGGATCGATAACAGTGTGTCTCGACAAGACAATTTCTATCCAATTCGTGGATCCTATTCCTCGTACACAGTTCAGCAGCACGAGAAAGAGGTCCGATGGGCGCGCGCACGACATGGACACCCTCTACAAGCCGCAAGTCCGCTCATACTACCCACCACACAGATAAGTACAAGAAAGTAATAATGAATTGGACTAAGTATAATGATTTAGCTGCTCATATTTAAAGCTTCTGGAGGATGGTGTCGATCGACGCATTCTGGAGCTTGCCCGTGTCACCCTCGTCAGAGGCGAAGTCGACCACCTTGAGGTCGTCGATGATCAGGGCGTAACGAGCGGTGCGCTCACCCATGTCCTTGAAGCTAAGGTCGATCGTAGCACCAAGCGCTTTCGAGAAGGCGGCATTGATATCCGTGGCGAACACGACCTTGTCCTTGGCGTGGTTGAAAACACCCCAGGCCGACATCACGTAGGGGTCATTCACGGCGATGACGTAGACAGCATCAACGCCCTTGGCCTTGAGCTCATCAACACGCTTGACCAAGGGAGGAATGTGCTGCTGGTGGCAAATAGGGGTGTAGGCACCAGGGATCGAGACAACCACAATCTTCTTGCCCTTCCACTCCTTGTGCGACTCAAAGCTGGTGGGGACACCGCAGACCTCACCCGAGTCGAGCTCAGGAGCCCAGGGAATGAGACCGAACTTGGTGTTAGGAATGACAGCGCCTTTCTGAGTAGCCTAGAAGAGGTTAGAATACGACGTTTGCCACGGTGAACATACCATGTTGTTGTAGATGTGGGGCAACGGGGAATTGTTGTCTTCCCGCTTTTTATACCCACGGTGCGCACACTCCACCGATCACGATCAATCGTCATCAGGGCACGCCCCATCGCTTTGTCACGTGATGTGGGATTGGAAATTCGGGACAGTTCGGGCGCCCAGTTGGTGGATTCGTAATAGCCTCAAGCCGGCTAGTGGAATCGCTGTGTCACATCGTTTGCGATCGCTCACGGCGTACGAAAAATGTCCCTCTTTGCAACAGTTATGAACTTTGCCACTACGTCGTCCGCTACTGAGAGCACATCTACCGGTACCTGGCTCGACTCTTTTTTCCCCGTTGCGCTCAACGAGGTACGTTTCTGCGCGCTTTTGTCATCAAAAGGGTGCTAACATCATGCAGGAAGAGACTAAGGAGGCCGAAGGCGATAAGGGCGGTGACGAGAAAGAAGAACAGACTGAAGAGGAAGGTCTGTCTCTTATACACATCTGACGCTGCCGACGATACTCCTTGTGTAG